>Ga0214917_10000359_pt1 | contig 59536 bp, 59 predicted proteins | sample LL_1208_BB_MetaG_FD_177983 | JGI IMG/M metagenome (GOLD analysis project Ga0214917, IMG submission 177983) | Freshwater microbial communities from Lake Lanier, Atlanta, Georgia, United States - LL_1208_BB | ecosystem: Environmental > Aquatic > Freshwater > Lake | place: USA: Georgia | collected... | reverse complement strand
TCACATGGTTGCGCTGATTGAAAAAATGCGCGCGAAATACGACTACGTCGTTTTCGATGGAGCCCCGATGCTGCCTGTTACTGACTCCGCTATCTTGGCACGTGCCACAGATGGTGTGATTCTGTTGACAAAGTTTGGTAAGACTACCCACGAGCAACTTGCGCGAGCCACAGAGACTTTGCGTCAGGCCGGCGCACATTTGATTGGTCCAGTTGTGAACTTTGTTCCGTCTGGCGGTGGCGGTGGCGGCTACGGCTATGGGTATGGCTATGGGTACGGGTACGGGTATGGCTATGGGTACGGATACGGGGATACTGAAAGCGAGGATAGAAGAGGCAAGCTGCAACCTGAAAAGATTGTCAGTCAAGAACCAACTAAGTCAATCTAATACGGTTCATTGTCCAAGTGGTGTTCCCTACAGTTCGTTAATCTATTAATTCCTCTCCACTCATTGAAAAGAGCCAAAAACCGTGACATCGATATTATTTGTTTGTGCTGCGAACATGTGTCGCAGCCCCTACGCTGCAGCAAAATTTAGTGCCAAAATTGCGGGAGTGGGCGATTTGAATTTTCTTGTAGATTCTGCTGGTACCCATGCAATTTCTGGCCAAGAGTGGTGTTCAGCTTCTGTGACAGCCGGAGCTTCGCGAGAGACTGTAACCCAAGTAGCAAAACACATCGACAAAGTTGATTTAGATTCCTATGATTTGATTTTTGCCTCAGGGCGTTCACAACGCGCAGCAGTGCTTCAACATCAGCCAAAAATACGAGCGAAACTATACACGTTGCGAGAAGCAGTTTTGCAAATTAGTTGGATTACCCAGCCAGGTGGAGTCCTCGACGCTGTCTCGGGCCGGGTTTTGGGCAAGGAATTTGATTTTGATGTGGACCGCATTCCAAAGTTGCCAGAGCCAATACCAAGCCGCTGGAATTGGCTCGTCAATGAAATGAATGAATGGCGCGGGTTTGTAGAGTCAGTTTCTAATGGGTCTGACTCTTTAGATATCTTGGATCCTCACGAGAGCAACAAAGACATACACCTCGAGACTTTTGCCCAAATTGACGAAGCTGTCGCCGGACTTACCTTGGGAATTTCTACAGTTCTTTATCGATGAATTTCCGCAACCGAATGTATCTTGGCAGGTTGAAAGAGCGACGAAATGTTGCTCCGTAGGCCACCGATCAGAGACTCTGAGGGGCTATTTACATGTTGCGAAAATGCATGGAAAACCCGTTGTTTTTCGAATGCAATTACCCATTGTTAGGCTGTGGGAACGGCCCTATCAACGGAGGATTTATGGGATTCGGACCAGTGGACATTGTCATTATTGACTTTCCAGGAAATAAATTCAACGGCAAGGTTGCACCGGCAATTCTTGATCTCGTTGAAAGCGGAACAATTCGCCTCATTGATTTACTTTTCATTAGTAAAGATGCAGATGGAGTAGTTTCCGTGCTCGCAATCGAAGATCTAGACCCAAATGAAGGACCAGCGTTCATGGCTTTGGGGGTTGCGTTCCCAGGCACACTCGATAGTGAAGATGCTGACGAACTTTCAGATGATCTAGCACCAAACAGCTCGGCATTAATGGTTGCTTTTGAAAATACTTGGGCTGCAAAGTTCACTGATGCAATTCGTGCATCAGATGCGCGCGTGCTTGATCAAATTCGAATTCCTGCCGAAGTTGTCACCAACTTCTTGGCAGCACATTAAACAATTTAAAGAAAAGGAAAATCAAATGGGACTTATGAGAGTTGCGGCTCGCACCGCAGTTATTTCTGGAACAGCTACTGCTGTATCTGGTCGGGTGGCGCAGCGTCAGATGGCAGCTGCACAAGCATCAGCGCCAGCGCAGGCAGCACCTGCTGGTGACGATTCAATTGCAAAGGTGCAGGAACTTGCGGCACTTCATGCACAAGGTGTTCTTTCGGATGAAGAATTTGCCGCCGCAAAAGCTAAGGCACTTGGCATCTAAGTAATTCAACAAACAACCCCTGGCGAATTCGTCAGGGGTTGTTTTGTTTGGCAGAGCGCACATCAATTTGAGAGCTATTTGTTAAACATTGCTTCCTTGATACTTCATGAAACATAGAATTTGGGAATGACGCAAAGCGCTTGGACGATCAGTATTGATACCGGCGGAACATTCACAGATTCGGTAGCGCGCGCTCAAAATGGAAACTTAATGGTGGCAAAAGTTCCGTCTACTCCAGATGATCCGGGTCGTGCCTTAGTTGATTCAATTCAAGCTTTGGTTCATCAAGGACTTGATCCGAGCGATATCAATTTGATTTGTCACGGCACCACAATTGCAACAAATGCAATTTTGACGAATCAGTTTTCTAAAGTTGCCTTAGTTGTTACGCGTGGATTCAAAGATGTTTTGGCCATTCGAAATGGAATTCGCCCGGATATCTATAACTTGCACGTGCCACGGCCAGCACAATTAGTTGATCGAGAGCATTGTGTTGAGGTTGGTGAACGAGTCACAGCTGGCGGCAAAATTTTGAAGCCTCTGATGGCTGCAGAGATTGATCGTGTTGTCGAACAACTGGTTGGTATTGAACCCGATTCCATCGCAATATGTCTGCTGTTTAGTTATAGCAATGACCATCACGAGTCATTGCTAGCCGAAAAAATTCGTCAATCATTTCCTGGTATTCCTGTGACGGTTTCGAGTGAAATTGTTCGCGAATTTCGGGAATATCCGCGAACCTCAACTGCTGTCATTAATGCTGGACTACGTCCGATCGTAGGTAGTTATCTAGAAAGCGTCCAGAGCAAGATTGAAGAAAGTGGCGTTGAGGCGCCATTCCTCGTTATGCAATCAAATGGCGGCTGTGCAGCAGCTATTAGATCGGCGCAGGAATCACATCGTTTGATTCTGTCGGGACCAGCCGGTGGCGCAGCTGGGCTGGTAGCACTTGGTCGCCAGCATGATCTGCCTAAGTTGATTGGTCTTGATATGGGTGGCACCTCGACCGACATCTGTCTAATCAAGGACGGAACGCTTCCCCTTAAATCCACTCAAGTAATCAACGACCATACATTGCTTGCACCCACGGTAGACATACACACAATTGGTTCTGGCGGTGGGAGCATTGCTTTTGTTGATTCCACGGGTCGGTTGAAGGTTGGCCCAGTGTCTGCAAAAGCTGTACCAGGCCCTGCTGCGTATCTACAAGGTGGCACGCTTGCAACTTTGACCGATGCGCACGTTGTTCTTGGCACTATCGGTCAACAAAGCCTGGCAAGTGGCTTGACCCTAGATAAAGATGCTGCTGTCAAAGCGGTATCTGACATTGCGAGCAAACTGGGTCAAGATCTTATTCAGACGGCAATTGCGATTGTTTCGATATCAGTTGCGCACATGATTCGTGCACTTCGTCAGGTAAGCATTGAAAGAGGATTAGATCCAAGAGATTTCACCCTGGTTCCTTTCGGAGGTGCCGGACCATTACATGCAGGATTGCTGCTTCGTAATCTGAATCTTGAATCAGCATTGATACCAAACCGTCCCGGCCTGTTTTCGGCAGAAGGCTTGCTCTCCGCCGGAGTCAGAATAGATGCAGCTCAAACCTTGCTCTCACCATTTTCGGTGAATGAGATTCCCACATATGTGAATTGGTTCAAGGTTAAGCAAGCAGAACTTAGAGAACGACTTCTTCTTGATGGAATCTCACCTAATCACATCGAATTTGATTCACTAATTGATGCTCGTTACCTTGGTCAAGGTTACGAGTTGCCCATTAAGTTGCTGCCGACTTTGAGCAATGTAAATGAATTGCCCGATCTTTTTCATAGTGCTCACAAAGCTCTATATGGCCACGCAAATTTAGATCAACCGATTGAGGTTGTAACGCTTCGCCTGAGTGCTCGAGGAAGTTTTCCAGAACTCGAACCAGTCAAAATTGTGAAGGGTGGCAAAGCGGTTGAAGCTGAAGCAAGACTAGGCATAGAAAATGTTGTTTTCCCGAGTTACCCATCTGGAGTTGATACTGCAATTTATCAGCGTGAAAAATTGCTGGCTGGAAATGTGTTTAATGGTCCTTGCATAGTTCATCAAATGGATTCCACGACTGTAGTTCTGCCGGGGCAAGCGGTAACTGTAACTGACTTAGGAGACTTGTTGATTAGAGAGGTCAAATCATGACGGACATTGAAATTGACTTGATTACCCAAGAAGTTCTAGAAGCAGCATTGATTTCAGCCGCGCAAGAAATGGGTGGAGCTCTAAAGTTCTCTAGCTATAGTCCGATCATTCGTGACATGGAGGATTTTTCTTGTGCCATTTTCACCAGCGATGGTGACTTAGTTGCACAAGCTGACTACATCCCGGCCCAACTGGGCGCAATGTCTTTGGTTGTGAAGTCAGTAATTTCAACTTGGCAGACAAACATTCACAAAGGTGATGTATTTATTTGTAATCATCCCTATCAGGGCGCCATGCATCTACCAGATGTAAACATCGTCGCACCAGTTTTTTTTGACGAACAAGTAATAGCGTGGGTTGGAACAGCCGCTCACCACATTGATGTTGGTGGCGTGCACCCAGGAAGTGAAGGCCCTGAACTCACTGAACTTTTTGCTGAAGGGTTAGTGATTCCACCGACCCGCTTGTACTTAAAAGGTGAAGAGAATTTAGATTTGATTTCTACAATTACAGCAAACATTCGTGACCCATTGAGTACGGTTAGTGATCTTAGAGCGCAACGAGCAGCGTGCAATCTTGGAATGCAGCGCATCTTGGAGCTTATTGAGACTTACGGAAATCCTGTTTTACAAAAAGTTTTTCAAAACAGCCTGGAATCAGTCGAGAAGGCCATTCGATATCGACTTAGTGGATTAACCGATGGTGCAGGGGATGCAATCGGGTATTTGGACGATGATGGAAGGTCTGGACCTCCGACCAAAGTTCAAGTGAAGATCTTAAAGTCAGGTGATTCGTTAACCATTGATTTATCTGGCTGCGATCCGCAGGTGGCAGGTGCCATGAACGTGCCGTGGGCTAGTACTAGAGCCGGAATCGTTTATGCGGTTAGGGCGGTTCTGGCTCCAGAAATCGCAGCAAACGATGGAATCTTGCGAGCCGTTGAGATCATTTGCCCACAAGGAAATGTCCTAAATCCATTTCCACCAGCAGCGGTTTCGGTTCGGCACAATACTTGTCAGCGTTTCGCCGATACCGCAATTCGCGCGCTAGTTGATTTGTGGCCACACCTCCAAGTTGCAGGCAGCAGTGTGACTTTTTTTGGAGTCAACATTGGAACAACTTCACCAAGTACTGGCCAGTCGACTGTGCTCTCTGATGTAGTTGGCGGTGGCACAGGAGCATCCCTAGAACACGATGGCCTAGATGGTGTTGATACCTATATGTCCAACGTCGGGCTGATGCCGATCGAAGTGCTTGAGACTAATTATCAAGTTCGAGTTCTCAAGACGGAATTAATCGATGATTCAGGTGGCCGCGGTTTTCGAAATGGTGGAATGGGTATCCGTCGGGAATATCAGATCTTGGATCACACGCAGCATGCTACTTTTTATGCAGAGCAAACGAATCCAGAATTTGTAGCCCAAGGTCGTAATGGTGGAGAAAATGGAAAGCCATCAAAGTTAACTTTGATTGATCCAAGCGGACAGGTCGTACCGATTCCAAGCAAGGTATCGATGGACCTTGAACCCGGGAGCGTAATTCGCATTGAAACTAGTGGCGGCGGCGGCTTTGGTAAACCTTCCTGAGATCTATGGGCTGGGTTAATGCGACTTAATGGAAGTGCGAGGATGAAGCTGTGACACTCACCATTCAAGACATAGTCGAAAACCCAAGCTTGCGTACCATTTTCCTCGCTGGCCGTAGCGGAGCCCAACGTAAAGTTGATTGGGCCCATAACACTGAAGTTGAAGAACCTTGGCAGTGGCTAAGTGCGGGTGAGCTTCTACTTACTCTCGGTAGAAATTTTCCAGCTAAACCAGATGAACAAGTTGCTTTTATTAAGAATTTATCTGACGCAGGGTTAGCGGGACTTGATCTCGCTGCTGGCTGGTTTGCTCCCGAGCTAACACCGGAGGCGGCAAAGTTGGCTGATGACCTAGGGTTTCCAATAATTCAAACCGCTTACGAGATCCCGTTTGTCCTTATTGCAAGATCAGTAGCTGAAGAAACATCACGAACTAAACAGCAAACCAAAATTCTCAGAATGTATGAATCTTTTCGCCAAAGTTCTTTGCAGCGAAAGTCGGAGGAAGAGCAGCTTTTGGTTCTTTCTGAGTATCTGGATTCTAAGTTAGCAATACTGAATACAAAAACATTTCGAGTGATTCTTCCGTTTGAATTCAAAATTTCTGAAAATCTAATCAGCCAAATTAAGTCAGCAAGAGGTAAAGCACCGTTACCAGCAGTTTTTAGAGTCAAGGATGAGGAGGCAAATTACTTACTCGTTTCTATGGGGGACGAAGAGCAGAGTCTCTTAGTTCAAACGGACACTGATGAAATCGATTTGATCATGTTGCAACATACTGCTTCTGTCGTTTCTTTCTTAGCAGAAAGATTTATTGCAAATCTAGGATCACAAACCACTAGCGGTCATCGCCTGCTATCTCAGTTACTTGATAATCTCGTTGATCGTGAACTTGCACATGAAAGATTGAGCCAGTTCAAACTTGAAAGCGGGCCGTGGAAAGTTTCCTGCCCATCTAGTGAAGTTGTAACTGATTTGGACTTTGTCAACACGATGTTGATACGCAGTAAAGTTCCATCAATTGCAACGATTGGCAGTCAGGGCTTAATCATTCTTACTAATGCTAATTTTGAATGGAGCGAAGAGTTCCTGGACGCATTAACTGGAACGCAAAGTACGGTTGGAATTAGCTCTCAAGTTAATAGTCTCAGCCAACTAGCTGATGGTGCCCGTGAGGCTAATTGGGCTCGAGAGTTAGCTAAGGCTTCAAAGACAAGAATTTCAAACTATGGTGAAACAGATTCAATTTTTATGCCTCGTACGGTTTCAGGCGCAAAGGTCGCAGTCGAAACAATCCTTGGCCCGCTGATCGAGTACGACAATCTCCATAATGCAGAACTAATGAAGTCACTTCAAGCATTTTTTGCTGCAAATATGTCGTGGCAACAGGCAAGCACGAAATTAGGCATTCATCGACAAACTCTGAATTACCGGATGCAGAGGGTCGGCGAGATTACTAACCGAAACATAAGTGAAATTTCAGATCTTGCAGAGCTACATTTTGCGACAAGAGCCAAAGAAATTTTGGATCAAATCTAGGATCTAATTCGCTCTGACTTTGGATCGTATAGTGGTTTCAGAGACGCCTTTGCTGGAACTCGCCCAGATATCATTTGAATCTCGTACTCTCCTGAAATGAACCACTCGTCATTTTCAATTTCAGGTGCGTTAATCCATGCCAGACTTACAGCGCCACCCAAAGTGTGGCCATAACCTGTAGAGCCACATCGACCAACCAATTCTCCATTTCTAAAGATTGGTTCGTCATGAAGTAAGAACTGATCAGGATCCTGAATTAGCAGTTGCATCAACCGACGGTTTGATCCGTCTTGCTTAATTTCAGCCAACGAATCTAGGCCAATAAATCCGCCAGGCTTGTCCCAAGCTACGCCAAATCCCAAGCCAGAACTTATTAGGTCATCGTTACTTGAAATATCATGCCCCCAACTTCGATATGCTTTCTCAAGACGCAGAGATCCTAATGCGTAATAACCAGCGGGAAGCATTCCAAAATCTTCACCGGCTTCAGTAAGCACTGAATAGATGTGTCGAGATAAGTCACTAGGAACTAAGAGTTCAAACCCAAGTTCACCGACAAAAGTTAGTCGAGTAGCTCTTACAAACCCATAGCCCAAATCGATTTCTTTAGATTCACTAAATTCAAAACTTTCATTTGCTAAGTCAACATCTGTTAGTCCTTGCAGCATTTCACGAGAATTTGGACCCATCAGTGAAAACATTGCATAAGACCCTGTTACGTCTGTGACGGTGCAAAATTCATTTGCATTTATGTGCCGAGATAGGTAATTCAAATCGCGTAAATGCGTGACTGGGCCTGAAAGCACCATGAATTCAGTTTCACCTAATCGAGTTACTGTTACATCAGCTTCAATTCCAGCAAATTTGTTAAGCCACTGAGTGTAAACAACTCTTCCAGGCTCAACATCAATATTACGAACCGAAAGTCTCTGTAAAACTTGTAATGCATCGCGACCTTGGACCATAATTTTGCCAAATGATGAAGTATCAAAAAGTCCAACCGAATTTCTAACTGCATCATGTTCGCGCTTGTTTGCAGCGAACCAATTCGGTTTTTCAAATGTGTATTCATAATCACTCTCTTCAGGCGACTTTGCATACCAATTTGCACGCTCCCAGCCGATTAACTGGCCGAATACAGCGCCCGCCTGGCTAGTCATTTCATAAACGGGACTTTGCCGCAAGTTTCGAGCAGTCTGCCTTTGTTCAAATGGCCAATGAACACCATAAGACAAATCAAGCGTTTCGAGTACCCGCTTTTCCAAGAAGCGTCGATTCGTTTCATGAGGCTGTACTCGCGCTAAATCTGTTTCTGGCAAATCTATTGGCGAACGACCATCTACGATCCAGTCTGCAAGGGTTGCTCCCGCACCTGGGCCAGATAAGAAACCTGTTGAGTTAAATCCAGCAGCGACAAAATAATTATCAAGTTTTGGTGCCGGACCTAAATGGTAAATCCCATCAGGAGTGAAACTCTCGGGTCCACAAAAGTGCAACCTAACGCCCGCATCACCAAGGATTGGCATGCGCTCGATCATTCGTTCGTAATACGGACCTAAGTGATCCCAATCCTCAGGCAACCTGATAAATCCTTCATTAGCTGGGATGCCCTTTGAGGCCCAAACATAACTATCAGGTTCAAAAAATCCAACAAGTAGCGCACCCGCTTCGTCTTTTACATAAGAACAGTCATCCGCACTTTTTATAGTTGGCAAATTTCTCGGAAGATTATCTATTCCCTCTGTGACTATGTAGTAATGGGCAAGTGCTTGAAGCGGAACTTGCACTCCAGCTAAGTCACCAAGTTCCCTTCCCCACATTCCAGTTGCATTAACGACGTAGTCTGCTTCGATGTCACCCGAAGTAGTAACCACTCCAGTAACTTTCCTGCCCTTAGTTTTTACATCGGTTACAGTTACATGCTCTATAACTTGAACTCCACGTTGGCTTGCCCCTCTAGCTAAAGAAATGGTCGTGTCGGTTGCACTTCCTCTTCCTTCATATGGATAAAACAAACTTCCATAAATCCCTTCAGGGTTGAGCAAAGGATGAAGTTCTAGCGTTTGCTCACGGTTTAGCAGCTGCACCTCAATTTGACTTGAGATAGAAGCTAATTCTTGATGCTTCAGTTCTGTCATCCGCGCCTCAGTCATGGCCAAATGGATTGTTCCGGTTTCCACGTATCCAGTAGAAAAGCCGGTGTCTTCCTCTAAGTTTTTGAATGTCTTTAAGCCTCGCTGGACAATTTCACGCATTCCGTGAGTTGGTCTGGCTTGAGTGATCAGTCCTGCCGCGTGCCAAGTCGTGCCAGAGGTCAAAGTGTTTCGTTCAAGCAAAACCACATCGGTCCAGCCCCGCTTCGCTAGCTGATATGCCGTTGCAGTGCCGATAACTCCGCCACCGATGATTACTACCCGCGCCTTGTTTGGAATTGATGGATTGTTCATGCTTCACCTCTGGTTGGACCACGCCTGAATTTGCCTATTTCCTGCATTGATAGTTCTATTTGCTTCAATTTTGGGCAATGTTACAAATACACAAAACACCCAATCATTTTTAGTCAAATGCACAATTGCCATCAAATTCGAAAGTGGCATTCTGAAGACTAAGTCATTCATGACGGACGAGATTCACAGACAAGGGAGCGTCTACGCATGTCAGCCAAATCAGAGTTCGAACGACTAAGTGGGACTTTCTTTCTTTCAGGAACTCACCAAAAAAGTGATGGACCTGCTGCCTTTAGAGTTAATGATCCAGCAACCGGAGCGGAACTTGGTTTTGTTGCTGAATGCACTGAAGCGGAAATCGATCAGGTTTTTGACGCAGCAAAAGTTGCACAAAAAGAGTGGTGGGCTGAGTCAGCCCTGCACCGAGCTGAAGTGATGCATGAAGTAGCGCGAAAGATTAAAGATAATCGACTTGAACTTGCTGAATTGCTTACTCGCGAGATGGGAAAAACCTTCAAGGAGAGTTGCGATGAAGTTGACTGGTCAGTAACTGCAATTGATTACTATGCCGAAGTTGGTCGACATGAAAATGGTCACGTTGTCGGACCTGCGGTGGCAGGGCAGTTTCACTTCACAATAAAGCAACCAATGGGAACAGCCGGCCTAATCATGCCGTTTAACTTTCCTTATGTCTTACTCACATGGGAAGCTGCAGCAGCGTTAGTTGCTGGTAATGCTGTTGTTGTAAAGCCATCAGAGCACACAAGTCTTTGCACTTTGAAATTTATGGAGTACTTCGAAGACTTGCCTAAAGGTTTAATTCAATGCATCACAGGAGGAGCTGCGGCTGGACAGCAACTGGTTTCAAGTCCTAAAACAGACATGATCGCTTTCACTGGAAGTGTGCCAACAGGGCGTGCAGTTGTAAAGGCGTGTGCTGAAACATTCAAGCCACATATGATCGAAACCTCCGGTAATGATCCATTTATTGTGATGCCTTCAGCAGACCTCCAAATTGCTGCCCGTGGTTCAGCATTTGCTGCCTTCCTAAATGCTGGCCAAGTATGCACCTCAGCCGAACGCATTTATGTGCACGAAGATATCCATGATGAATTTGTCTCACTTATTGTCAGCGAAGCCAAAGGTATTCGCGTTGGTAACGGCTTAGACAAAGTAGACATGGGCCCAATGGTTAATCAGCGCGAACTAGATCGTTATGAAAAAATACTGGCTCGGGCAATTGAGCAGGGAGCTGTTGTTGAATTTGGCGGCGGTCGCCCAAGCGGATTAGATTCGGGATTTTTTGCTGAACCAACAGTGTTGACAAATGTCAGGCCTGAAATGGACATTTTGCACGGTGAATCATTTGGACCAGTTGCGCCTATCTGCAAAGTCTCCAGTCTTGATGAAGCGATTGCGCTGGCAAACGATTCAGATTTTGGACTTGGTGCAAATATTTACACAATGCGAATTGATGAGGCAATGCGAGCTGTAAATGAAATTGAAGTTGGAATGGTCTGGGTTAATGCTCCACTTCTAGATAATGATGCGGGTCCATTTGGTGGTAGAAAACTTTCGGGTTCAGGTCGTCAACTAGGACGTGAAGGACTTGATAGTTTCCGTCACACAAAACTCGCGATGATCGACCCAGATTCAAAGCCTGAAGATTTCTGGTGGTTTCCATATAAAGATTCCGAGAGTTTTCAAGGTAACTTGGAAGGAAAATGAATATGTCATCATCACTACAAGGAGAGAGGATAAGGAAATGCCAGAAGTAAATCTTCCTGCTGAACTGGAAGAACGCATTAGGTATTACGAGAATCCAGCGAATGACCCAGGTGGATTCAATGGGAAAGACTGGGCCGTAGTAATCGGGACTGGAGTCATCCTGCCGGTTATTGCCCTGATTATTGGGTGGAATGTGGGATGGTCAGTATGAGTGAAAAAAGCTTAGATCAAGAATTAGTCGAAACTTCTTGGCCGCTAAAGGCAGAAGAGCGAAATTGGAGTAGCCGATCACTCTTTATTGTTCTGCTGGTTGCTGCCTCAGCTACTTGGTGCTACATCATTGGCGAATATGTTGGCTATTACTTACCACTATGGCCTGGTTTCCTCGCGATGACCGCTGGCGCAATGATTGGAATGCTGTTGGTTACGTTGGCAGTTGTGCCAACTTCCACTCGATTTGGAATTGACAGCATTAAGTCTGCAACTCCCCAATTTGGATCAAATGGTTGGACGATAACTGTTACTTTGCAGTACTTATCAATCATTGGGTGGAATTCCCTGTTGCTGATCTTCTTTGGAAAATCAATTTCACGTTTTCTAAATGCACTTGGAATTGGTGACGAGAGTTTAGCAACATTTGTTGTTCCAGTTGCTACCGTCCTTGCCTGCGTGCTCGTCTACATCATTTTGATGAGAGGCGTTACGGGACTTGAGAGAGTTTCGTTTTGGTTGTTTCTATCAATCGTTGCAGTTGGCATTTGGCTAATTGTTATGTTGCTAATTCGTCAAGGTGACGCACTAGCTGCTGCAGTTCCTGCTTATGCGAGTAGCAAGCCGCTTGATTTCCAGTATGGAATTGAGATTGGTTTAGTTAGTTTGCTTTCTTGGTGGCCGTATATCGGTTCCATGACACGACAAGCAAAGAACCCATCAATTGCCGCTGGTCCTTCGATGCTAGGTATGGGACTTCCGGTTCCATTGCTTAGTTTTGTCGGCCTAGCATCAATATTGGCCCTGGGAATATCTGACCCAACTGCGTGGCTAACTGAAGTTGGCGGCCAATTGTTTGGTGCGCTTGCGCTGATGTTTATCATTGCCGCAAATCTAGGTACTGCACTTGCCGGCCTCTATGCATCGACGGTTGGTATTAAAGCAGTACCGGCATTTGCGAAGCTGTCATGGAATAAGGCGCTTCTAGTTTCCATCATTCCAGTAGCTTTAATCGGAATCTTAATGCCAAACTGGGTGTTTGATAACTTCGGTACCTTTGTGGCCTACATTGGAGTTTTCTTTGCTCCTCTTTGTGGAATCATGATCATCGATTACTTCCTACTTCGTAGAGGAAAGATAAGTATTCGTGGCATCTATGACACTGCCAATGGTTCGGTTTATCGCTATTGGGGTGGATTTAATCCTGCAGCGATTATCGCTATGGTGGTTGGTTTTGTTACCTACACCTACTTGCTTAACCCAATCTCATATGCAGTAAATGCGCCGTTCACAATAGTAGGAGCTTCTCTACCTGCTGCATTATTGTCTGCTGTGACTTATGCGATCATTACAGTGCTTGTCGTTAAGCCAGCGGGTAAAGGTGGTTACAAGTAATACATCAAGAAAACAGAAAGCACCGATTTATCGGTGCTTTCTGTTTTTTATCCGCACAGTTCTTGGTTTAGCGGATAGTGCGTTGCTCGCTTATTGAATTTCCGCCATCGATCACGATGACTTGCCCAGTTAAGTAGCTAGCTTCACGGCTAGCAAGGAAGCCAACGACTGCGGCAACTTCTTCTGGAGTAGCCGAGCGCCCCATTGGAGTGCTGCCACCTTCATGTCCTTCGCTAATGCTCTGTGAAGCAGTTTGAATCCAACCAGGAGCAACGGCATTAGCAGTGACTCCGTGCTTTGCTTCGTCGACTGCTAAAGATTTTGTTAAGCCGACCATTCCGGCTTTAGTTGCACCGTAGGCAACATCATTTCGAATCGCCATAACAGGTCCAGTCAGACTCGACATCATGATTACTCGACCTGCTGCTGATTCCCGTAAGTGGGGAAGTGAAAGCTTGGTTATGTAGAAGGCGGAGTTAAGATTTCGCGCAATCGAGTTGTGCCAGCCATCGACACTCATCGAAGAGCCATCACCAGCCTCACCGACTTCTTGCATTGGCGCATTGATGCTGGTCATGCCTGCGTTGTTGACCACGATGTCTAGGCCACCGAGAAAATCAAGTGCATTATTAACCACCGTTTCAGCAGCTGAGAATTCTGTTAAGTCGGCAACACAGCCAGCCACATTAAAACCTTGATCTTGTAATTCCGAAACTCTTTCAGTTAAACGAGCGCTCGCACCTGTGATGTAGACACTGGCACCCATCTGGCCGAGAAACTTTGCGCTGGCATAGCCAATGCCGGTTGGCGATCCAGCCCCAGTAATCAAAGCTTTGGATCCTGAAAGGTTAAATGGAGGTGTCATGGCACCATCGTGCCAGTGAATTCATTCTCGTGAGTAAAGAATCAACTCATAATTTAGTTGCGATTTGATCAACAAACCACCAACCTGGTGATTTCGGCACCGTCGCTAATGGGACAATAGAGACTTACCAAGGAGTTTGCTACATGGCCAATAACAGTCCCGGTTACGCAATCACATTGCGCGTTGAGTTATCGCCCGAATCGTCTTCTACCGCAAGTTTGGCGCAGGCAGTAATTGATACTGGCGCTGCACTAACAGCCCTTGACGTTGTTGAATCCAGCCATGAACGCATGGTTGTTGACGTAACTTGCGACACTTCCGATCCTGATCACGCTGACCGCGTTACCACGGCGATTGCGGGGATCCAAGGGGCTCAGGTTCGCAAAGTAAGTGATCGCACATTCTTACTTCACCTTGGTGGCAAATTAGAAGTTAAGCCAAAAGTTCCACTACGTACGCGCGATGATCTTTCTCGCGCTTACACACCAGGTGTGGCACGAATCTGTATGGCTATTTATGAAGAACCAAGCGATGCCCGTCGCCTAACTATCAAGCGCAACACCGTTGCTGTTGTCACTGATGGATCTGCGGTACTCGGACTAGGCAACATAGGTCCAGCCGCTGCACTTCCTGTCATGGAAGGTAAAGCAGCGCTATTCAAGCAGTTTGCTGATGTCGACGCTTGGCCAGTTTGTCTTGATACCCAAGATGTAGATGAAATTGTTCGCACCGTCCAGATTTTGGCTCCGGTTTATGGTGGCATCAACCTTGAAGATATCTCCGCACCACGCTGCTTTGAGATTGAAGCTCGATTGCGCGAGCTCCTTGACATTCCGGTATTCCATGACGATCAGCACGGTACCGCAATTGTGGTTCTGGCAGCACTGACTAACGCGCTAAAGATTGTGAAAAAGAAGCCAGAAGATCTAAAGATTGTGATGAGTGGGGCAGGAGCTGCGGGAACCGCAGTAGCGCAGTTGCTGTACGAAGCGGGCATGAAAAACATCACTGCTTATGACACTGAAGGAGCGATTTACAAGGATCGTCCGAATAGCGAATCCACTAGTTCGTGGATGATGGCTAATACCAACAAGGCTGGAGTAACTGGCAAGTTAGGTGCAGGTCTAGCAGGTGCTGATGTGTTTATTGGGGTGAGTGCACCAAACATCTTGACGGAAGCTGATGTGGCAACAATGGCGCACGACTCAATTGTGTTTGCTATGGCCAATCCAGATCCAGAAATTGATCCAGTAATTGCTGCCAAGCATGCAAAGATCGTGGCAACTGGCCGCAGCGATTATCCAAACCAAATCAACAACGTCTTAGCGTTCCCAGGAATTTTCCGCGGACTGCTCGATGCGGCATCATCTAAGATCACAACTGACACTTTGCTGGCTGCGGCTAATGCCATCGCGGGATGTGTTTCGCCAGCTCAGTTAAATGCCAGCTACATTGTGCCGAGCGTTTTCGATCCAAATGTTGCGAAGTCCGTAGCGAAGGCTGTGGAAGATGTGGCTAGACGCGGCTAACTTGACTTGGATAGTAGTTGAAAGTTAAACTAAAATAGTTCAAACTTAAACTACTAAGGAGTCATCATGACTGATCTTTCTTCAATCGCGGGAACTTGGGTAATTGACCCTTCACATTCACGCTTGGGTTTTGAAACCCGTCACGCAGTAATTACAAAAGTACGTGGACACTTTGCTGAATTCGAAGGCACCATCGTTGTTGGCGCTGACACTGCTTCATCATCTGCCAAAATCACAGCAAAGCTTGACTCAATCGATACCGGCTCAGCCGATCGCGACGGCCACTTAAAGAGCGCTGACTTTTTCGACACAGAAAATACAAATGAATTAACCTTCGAATCAACAGCTATCAAAGCAACTGGTGACACATTCGTAGTCACTGGCAACCTGACCATCAAGGGTGTAACGAATAGCATCGACATCGCAGTAGAACCAACTGGAACTGCAACAGATCCATTTGGTAACTCTCGTGCCGGATTTGAAGGAACCAGCGAACTAAGTCGCAAAGATTATGGCCTAGTTTGGAACGTAGCCCTTGAGACTGGTGGCTTCCTAGTCAGCGACAACATAAAGCTGCAGCTAGATATCTCCGCAATCAAGGCCTAATTTAGCCTTCCCAGAAAAACTAAAGAGGATCGATGCCTTGGCATCGGTCCTCTTTTTGTTTGCTATTTGGATTACAGCAGTGGATTAGAACGCGTCGCGCAAGCGCTCGATAATGCTCTTGCGGGTGATGTTGTTCTTTTCCATGTTGTACGAGCGGACGATGTAGTTCACATCAGAATTACGGTGCTCGCCAATTGCATTGTTGATTAGGACTGCATAGTTTGATTCCAATGCAGCGAATCCAACCACGGACTCGGTTTCGGTCATTTGAACACTCATGGTGTTTTTCCTTTCAGATGCGGGGGTCTCCCACGTCTTAATTCTCCCAGAGCTCCATGAATGCCTCACGTCGAGAAGGTGTCCGTAGGCTTAAATCCCTTGTGACTCTTGACACAATTTGTTGAATCCTCAACTAAATCGTGACCCAGGCCACAGTCCGCGTACGATTACCAGTTATGAGCAACTCTGATTTAACTCACATCGATGAATCCGGCAACGCACACATGGTCGATGTTGCTGATCGTGAAGTGACAACTCGCACGGCAACCACAGTTGGACGTGTGCTGCTTTCTGAAAAAGTAGTGGCACTGCTCCGTGATGGCGCCGTGCCAAAAGGTGACGTCCTGGCAACTGCTCGAATTGCCGGCATCATGGCCACAAAGCGTACTCCAGATTTGATTCCGCTTTGCCACCCGATCGCAGTTCACGGAGTTTCTGTTGATCTTGTAGTTGTTGATGAGGGTGTAGAAATTACTGCGACCGTCAAAACTGCAGATCGTACGGGAGTTGAAATGGAAGCACTAACTGCTATTGCGGTTGCTGCCCTAACTGTTATCGACATGGTTAAAGCAATCGATCCAGGCGCGACGATTACTGATGTGAAAATGATTCATAAAGATGGTGGCCGCAACGGGGAATGGAGCCGAAGCTAAATGGCTATTCGTACTGCGGTCGTGATTACAGCTAGCAATCGTGCGAGTGCCGGAGTATATGCAGACACTAGTGGTGAAATTTTGGCGACTGGATTAACCAAACTTGGTTACGAACTAAAGGATCCAATTGTTATTCCAGATAACATCTCACAAATTCAGGCCGCTATTGAGTTATCGATCGCAGGCAACGTAGATCTAATTGTTACAACTGGTGGCACAGGAGTTTCGCCGCATGATGTAACCCCAGAAGCAACTGCGCCGCTGATTAAGAAATTACTTCCAGGAATTCCAGAAGCGTTTCGCGCCTACTCGCGCGAACGCGTACCTACAACTGACCTTTCGCGCGGCTTGGCTGGCGTTACTGGGTCATCACTAATCATTAACTTGCCTGGATCTCCGGGTGGTGTGAAGGATGGCTTAGTGATCATCGAGCGCCTGGCAGGACACATCCATGACCAGATCGCTGGCGTAGACCACACGCCTACTATTAAGGCATGAGCCAACCACTTCGCATCGCCACGCGTGCGAGTGATCGGATAAAGCGCAGGCAATTGCGCCGAATGAAATCTTTTGCAACAGGACTCTTGCTTGCATCTGCTGTGGTTTATCTTTTTGCAAAACGCGCCGAAGCCGCAGGTGCTGATGAATGGGTGAGTTATGTTCGGGCCGCCGCCGAGGCCGGAATGATCGGCGGCCTTGCAGACTGGTTTGCAGTTACTGCGCTGTTTCGCAGGCCACTTGGATTGCCAATACCACACACTGCAATCATTCCAACTCGCAAAGATGCCATCGGTGCCTCTCTCGGTGAATTTGTTGGCGATAACTTTTTATCTGAGGAAGTTGTGCGAAGCAAGCTGCAAACTGCAAAAATTTCAAGCCGCCTCGGTAGCTGGCTAAGTGACCCACAAAATGCCAAACAAGTAACGGATGAACTTTCTGGAGTAGTTTCTTGGGCTACATCACTTGGTGATGACGAAGATATTGCAGAAGTTATCGAAGAGTCATTTCGCCGCACCGCCGAAAACTTTGACATTGCAAAGCCGCTAGGAATCTTCTTAATAAAGGCCGTAGAAAACGATGCCCACACGCCGATCGTGGACATGTTAGCCAAGGCAATTCAAGACTGGTTAGAAAATGATCCGGCTCGAGCCAAAGGTTGGATTGACAAGCAATTACCAAAGTGGTTACCAGGTCTGGGCAAAGATCGAGCCGGGGAGTGGCTCTATGAGCGATTGATTGAATTGAGTAAAGAAGTCCAAGTCGACTACGAACATCCGATACGTAGATCAATTGAACGATTGCTGCATCGATTTGCGGATCAACTTCAGTCTGACCCGATCATTATTGAACGTGTTAATGCTGCCAAGATGCGACTAGTCGACCGCCCAGAAGTTCGCCATACGATTTCTGACATCTGGATTTCCACCAAGAAAACGCTTCGCCAAGAAGCTGCCAATCCAAACAGCGAACTGCGCAGTCGCGTCACAGTTTTGATTTCAAACTTTGGCACGAAGGTTTCTTCTGATCAAGGTCTACAAGAAACCATCGACACTGCAATTGAAAATGCCGCAACTCATCTAGTTGATAGATATCGAGATGAAATTTCAGCCGTCATCAGTGACACGGTTGCTCGTTGGGATGCGGGGGATACTGCAAAGAAGATTGAACTTCAAGTAGGTCGAGATCTACAGTTCATCCGAGTCAACGGCACGATTGTGGGCGCCCTAGCTGGAATTGTGATTCACGCGATTGGTGAATTGGTAGTTCGTTAGTAAGACCTGGCTGACTAAAAAGCAGCGCGCTGCAATCGGTCATTGATTGCTTGAGCCAAACCTTCACCAATGGGTGGAACTACATAGATTTTTGCAAGCTCAAGTTCATCGCCTGCTCGCAAGCAACCGTATAGTTCATGTGCAAAATCTTCGATTGTTACCGGGGATCCAAGTCGAACTAACTCAGCAGGTGTTGGGACTTCAGCAAGTGCCAAAAACCCGGCTTTAGGGTCAAAATCCGCATCAGCTAAATCTGCAATCAAAACCACTTTTGCATTAGGTGAATAGTGTGAGTCGAGCGATCCACTGACCCGTGGAAAATTGGTTGTGGCATTAGAAACCCTCACCCCTGTTATCCGCTCAATGTCTGCAGAAGTTATTGCACCTGGACGAAGTATGACTGGCGCAGGGCCATTAGCCAGCACGATGGTTGACTCCAATCCAACTTGGCAATCTCCACCGTCCAAAATCACATCTCCATTAGCTGATAGGTACTCACCTAAATCGGCAACTACATGTTTGGCGCTGGTTGGTGAAACGTGTCCAAACCGATTTGCGCTTGGCGCAACCAAACCCTTGACGCCTATAACCTTTAGCTGACTCAACAACTCTTGCGCAATTGGGTGACTTGGTACCCGAACTGCAACAGTATCTTGGCCACCCGTGACTGAATCACTGGCTAGATCAGACCGCGGACCTACTAGTGTCAGCGGACCAGGCCAGAAAGTGGCGGACAAATCAGCAGCCCACTTTGGAAGTCCAGTAATCCATTCCGTGACGTCTTGGGCACAGGCAACATGCACGATCAATGGATGATCTGCGGGACGTTCTTTAGCTGCAAATACTCGCGCAACAGCCGTCTCATCCAAAGCGTTTGCCGCCAGTCCGTACACGGTTTCAGTAGGAATCGCACACAACTTTCCAGAAGCAAGTGCCGTTACGGCCAGGGCAATATCGTTGCTAATCATGACTGCACTTGATGCAACGGCCGTTTTGCCTTCATGGATTTATCCCCACCAAAATGCAGCTGCAATACCTAGATACAGAGTGATCAGGGCAGCTCCTTCAAACCAAGTGGATTGGCCGTCAGAGACCACGACAATCGCAATGAACACTGCCATAAACATCACGGCAAGCAGCAGTGGCGATAAGACCAGCGTGAATGTTGCAGCACCAACAAGTGGAGCAGATAGCGCAATTAGCGGGGCAACAATCATGGCTACTTGAACTGGAGATTGCAAAATAATCTGCATTGCGTAACTTTGCTGGTTGCGAAGAGCGAGCTGCACTCCTGCAAAAGTTTCAACGACATTACTTGCCAATGCAACAATGATTAATCCAGCAAAGGCCTCAGAAATTCCTAACGTAGACATGGCTGATGGCAAGACCTCGACAAACCAATTTGAAACCACAATAGAACCCGTAAGTGCAACTAACACCATCAAGGCAGCTACATTAAACGGCCACTGTCCATGTTCGTCAGCATCGCTGGCTGCAACCAAGGCTTCATTAGTACCAGTGACGGGTGACTCGTGGTCAACATGACGAATTGTGTCAGGAATTGAAGCCAAGAAAAGAACTATCAAGAGTAGTGAAATGATGACCGTGATTTCTCGTTCATGTTCAACAGCTGGAGTGTTAAAGCTGGCTGCTAAGGATGGAATAGCAAGCGCAAACACGGAAAGCGCTAACAACATGCTTAGCTGCCGCGCAGAGACTACGTTGAATGATTGGCGGCCAAATTTACGGCCGCCAACTACAAACGCAATTCCCATAACTAGCAAAACATTTGCTATTACCGACCCAACAATTGTGGCCTTCGCAATCTCGTAAAGCCCGGCTTTCAGCGCGAAGAGAATTACAAAAATCTCGGGCAAATTACCAAGCAGTGATTGCAGTAAGCCATTGAGGCCACGACCAATTCGATGGCTAATTGCTTCCACGCTTCGCACGACTAAGCGAGCGATCGCACCTAATGCAATAGCCGAGGTGAGGAATGCTAATACTGGATTTCCGTTTGTATTATTCAAAATCCCAGCCGCAATTGAGACACCGAGCACTATGGCTAAAAGCCTTCGATCGGAATGGCTGAGAACTGCTAACCCATGAGGATTTTCAACAGTGATAGTTGCGACTTTGTCCGCTTTAACTGCCCGGCGCCCACGATTGCCCGTTCTAGAGACTTTTTCAGACTCGGGCTGGGGATCAACTCTTCGACGTGACATAACCCAAATCTTACCGTCTTTGAGTTAACCGTAATTATTCCTTGATTTTTACCGAAACATAACAAAAATTTAATGCTTCGATTAGATCACTACGAATTTTCTGAGCACGTTGCGCAAATCCGATCTGAAGTTTTGCAAATTCATTTCGGCCAGATTCGGTCTCTACTTGAATTGGAGTCACACCAAGGTCTGCTAGATCATAAGGAGCTGTTTGCATATCAACCGTTCGAATATCTTTTGCCAACGCAAATGAATCGCGAATTATTGTTGATCCAACAATGGGTGCAAACCGTTGTGCATGTTTATACAAATCCATGTTTGCGTGCAGACAGCCAGGTTGCTCAACTTCATTTCGATGTGTGGGAGTTAGTTGTAGCGGATTGAGTGGGACCGCGATCGGAGTGAAAAATCGAAATGCATCGAAATGAGTACAACGTAATCCGACCTCGTCGATAGTTGCGCGAATCTGCTCTTGACTAAGGCGTAATGGCCACTTTTCGTGTCTAACATCATCGGCCCCTAGAACCATTGCCCATTCGTGTAAACCAAAACAGCCTGAGCGAACTGAACGCTCTTGAGTTTTTACCAAGAAATCGATTAGACCAATCGCGGCCTCTTTATTCTTGTCCAGCCAATCATTGCGAAGCTGAATCCTGTTATCAGCAAACGTGTAGGCCCCAACTGGAAACTCATCGAATTCTGCTTCGTTAGCCTCAAGGAAATACTCGGATCCAGGATGCCAAGTTAGCAATTTGTTTGTGCTAATTGGGTAGTACTCAAACAAGAAGTCATCAACTGGATGGCTTTCCTGTCTGGAGCGACGCTCCAGACGCGGAGTAATCCAGGGCAATACTTTTTCACGGTGCTGATCGCGATACTTGTGCCAAACTTCTGGTGGCAGTAATTCTTTGGACACGAGATCAACTATCTCGCAAAATCTGAGACGACTTGGCTCTGGCTATCTATACAGTTATCCACTACGCTGCGAGCCAAAAGTGCGCCAACAACATTTCCAGTGCCGCAATATGCTCCAACCGCCCAAACGCCCGGTTCCACTTCTTGCACAACAGGCAAACCTGAATCGGTGTAGCTCACAATCGCTGCCCAGTGATGTTCAACGGGGGCAGTGACACCGATGGATTTGAGTTTGCTTTCGAGATAATCTCGCATCAATTGTGTTGATTCAACGACATCAGTTGCTTCTTGTTCTAATGCAAGATCTCGACCGCCACCGATTGCAATGCGTCCATCGGCAAGTTGTTGCCAGTAATCCCAGCCCTGTCTAACATAAACCGCATATTTCAGGTTAAGTTTTGTTTCCGGTTGGGTTGAAATCATCTGCAAGCGAGTGGGTTGAACTTGAGATGCAATCTGTGGCAGGACTTTACCTAAGTTGCCATCAACTGCAACTAAGATATGTTTTGCCTTAATGCTTCCGTGTTCAGTAATAACAAGACCTGATTCAATTTTTACTGCGGGTGAGTGAGTAAAAATCTGAGCCCCAGCCGCGGTGGCGAGCTTTGCTAGCAACACAGCCCGTTTGGCTGGATGAAAAGTTCCATCGGATGGAATCAAAATCCCAATTCCTTGCTCACCCTCGTAGTTTTCCGCTGGAAAACCATCGGCAAGCAAAGCATCGCGATGGGCGTAGGTATCTGCTAATTCATCAGGATCTTCACCATGGTTTAGTTCACCGATGCGCAGCGCGCCGATTCGAGAAACTGCCTCTGGTGTAGTTGCTTCGATTCGATCCATTTCATCCAGGGTGTGTTGGTAAAGAGCCACCGCACGTTCAATGCCAAAATCTTTTCGAACATTGTGATGAAAGTCGGCAATTCCAGCCAGCAGCAATCCACCATTACGACCAGCTGCGCCGGCAGCAATTCGATCGGCGTCGATTCCAATTATGGATAAGCCGCGTTGTGCGGCATGTAGCAATGCAGTTAGACCTGACCCTCCTAGGCCTACGACAACCAGATCAGCTTCAAGATTTTCAGTTAGTTGTGGGAATTCCGGGCGTTCCACGTTGATATCCCAAACGATGCCCATCACGTATCCATTTCATTAGCAATTTGAATTAGGTTTTTCAGATCTTAGGTAACAGCATAGGAGTATGAGTTTGACCCCTGAAAACCTTGATGAAAACTTGGATGCAAAAGCCATGAGTTCTGCACGGTTGCGCGCATTGCTTGAAGATGTTGAGTTAACTCCGGAACAAACCAGCGACGACGTCGCGCCGCCTTCGAATCGAGATCGAGAACTACTAGAAGATGTGCCACCGCATCACGGCTAAGGTAACGACTTCTAACCGAGTGTCTATTTCAGCAACAGTAGCTATGGCAATAAGGCGATTGTGAACCCTTGGCTAGATGCGTTACCAGCAATGCCGAGTGCAGCATCCGAATCCACACCAATGATGATCGAACTGCTTGCTGGACCACCAGAGAACATAGAGCCACCCGCTTGACTTGGAATTGCCAAGATCCTGGCACGTGTTGCAATCAAAACCCCAGTGCTTAATCCATCGTTGCTTGTTCCGTATACATCGATTACGTTGCCAACACTCAAGAGCGAACTGCTTGTACTGGCACTGACGGCAAGTGAAACCGCAACATAGTTTTCAGGAAGACCCGATAACAAGCCGGAACCAACTAAATCATTGCTACTTATTGGTTGATTAGGTGCAAGAGAGCGTGCCAAAACTTGTCCAACTACATCTTGAGGTTCAGTTCGCAATGAATCCCAAGCTGATTCAGTCGGAATTGATTTTTCCGTGAAGTCCGAAGCCGTCAACGTTGCACCAGCTGCCAATGCGTCAGTCGCAACCAGAACTTTGGTTTGTGATCCAGGCCCTGGAATCAACAAACTCAGGGCGACAAAGGTGCCAAGTCCAGCAAGTGTGGCAGCTAGTGAGCGTCGATACCTGACTATTGCGGGATAGTACTTATAGAGAAATTCAAGGTTTTTCATAGTTGTGCCACGATAAGTCCAAATCCAGATTTCGCGAGTTAATTTGTCCACAGGTACGATTGCGGGAGTCGAAAGGAAATCATGCCTACCTATCAATATGTGTGCGGACAATGTGATGCGCCGCTTGAGGTAGTCCAGTCCTTTTCTGAGGACGCGCTAACAACTTGTCCAGAATGTAAAGCAGAAGCTCTGAAAAAGGTTTACGGCTCTGTTGGTGTGGTTTTCAAAGGCTCTGGTTTCTATCGAAACGATTCGCGAGGCACGACAACTTCTGCGACACCGAGCTCAACTGATTCTTCATCCGCATCAGCGCCGGCAGCCCCCTCAACTCCGGCTCCCGCTGCAGCGCCAGCGAGTACTCCTAGCGCAAGTGCTTAAGTTTGGTCTATTCGCTGCGCTAGGGGCAGTGATTGGTTCACTAGCTCGACTACACGTTTCCTACGTGATTCAAACCCCAAATGAAACCGTTTTCCCGTGGTCTACTTTTGTCGTTAACGTCGCTGGCGCCATACTTATAGGACTGGTTGCAAGTTCGCCGAAAATCATGAACAACGAAATTCGTCGTCACTTTGTTGTAACTGGCGTGCTAGGTGGCTTCACAACATTTTCTGCAGTAGCAGTGGAAACTCTAAATCTTGCTACCACACCAGTTATCTCAGTCACATACGTCGTTGCAACATTTGCAGTAGGTGTTTTGGCAACACACATCGGCAGCTTGATTGGTAACAGCCGATGAACTTGTTGTTGTTTATTCTCGCAGCTGCCTTAGGTGGCTTTACTCGGTTTGCACTTGAGTATTATTTTCCCCCAGTAGGGTCGTCTGCATTTCCGCGCGCAACTTTGTTGGTAAATGTAGCAGGTGCATTCATTTTAGGAATTGTTATGGCCTTACCGGGGCAATGGCAAGTAATTCTGGGAATTGGATTTTGTGGTGCACTGACAACATTTAGTGGTGTGAGCCTGCAATTGCACCGAAGACTTACAGTATCTGCATACCGGCCAGCGATGATTTATGCGGTCACTTTGATAACGGCTGGTGTAATTGCCGCAGGTAGCGGAATATTTCTAGGTCGCTATCTCTTTAGCTAACGCGAATAATCTGACTTGGTGTAACGATCACATCAATAGACGCGTCATGAAATTCATTTGGAACTGAATCATCTACTTCGTCATCAAAGACCAAACAAATTCGAAGTGGGCCACCAGCTGCGTGTGTTTGTACTTCAGCCAGAGCTCGGTCGTAGTAACCCGCCCCTCTGCCTAATCGGGAACCGTCACGCCCAACCCGAAGTGCGGGGATGATGATGGCACTTGCCAAGGCAATGTCGATTTCGGCAGGCATTGGCTCTTGAATCCCATAACTATTTTTCACAAGATCCGCACCGTCAAATCCCCACGACAGCGAATTCCCTGGCTTCATAATTGGTAACACAACGGTCTTAGCAAGTTCATCCAACATGGCACGAAGCGGCGATGTTGGTGGCTCGCTTGCCATGGACACAAAGCAGGTGACGAGTTGGCCTTGGCACAAATTCGCCCAGTCGTGATTTGCGATCAACAATCCAGCAGCAGATATTTCCGCGCTACTTCGCATAGCTCGAGCTGAGATAGATTGCGCACGCACTGTGTCCTTGGAACTACCTACCATGCCTTAACCGTATTGCCAGTAAAGTCTAGGTATGAGCAACAGGCCCGCAATCAATAAAGCCGTGATTCCAGTAGCAGGTTTGGGCACACGTTTTTTGCCTGCGACCAAGGCAACCCCAAAAGAGATGCTTCCTGTAGTTGACAAACCAGCCATCCAGTACGTAGTCGAAGAGGCAGTAGCCTCTGGCATAACTGATGTACTTTTCGTAACCGGTCGAAATAAAGAATCCCTAGAAAACCACTTCGATCGTTCACCGAGTTTGGAACAAACTTTGACTGAACGCGGTGCTTTCGAAATGCAAAGCAAGATTTCAGGATTAGCTGAGTTAGCCGCTATGCATTACGTGCGGCAAGGCGTACCAATGGGACTTGGCCATGCAGTAAATATGGCGAAATCGCATGTAGGTAACGAGCCTTTTGCAGTTTTACTCGGAGATGATTTGGTTGATGTCAGTACTCCCGTCTTGCCAGAGATGTATGCGGCTCAAGCTAAATTCGGTGGCAGCATCTTGGCGCTCATGGAAGTTCCAGACGATCAAATTCATTTGTATGGGTGTGCAGCAGTCACGGAAACTGATGATCCGAACATAGTTCGAGTTACGGAATTAGTCGAAAAGCCAGCACCGGGAACTGCGCCAAGCAACCTTGCGGTAATCGGTAGATACGTGATTAATCCGGCAGTCTTTGAATTGCTAGACAATCTCGCGCCCGGTAGGGGTGGTGAAATTCAACTAACTGATGCTTTAGCGTCACTGATTGAGTTACCTGCTGAATCTGGTGGCGGTGTTCATGCTGTGATATTCCGTGGCAAGCGATATGACACGGGTGACAAACTTTCGTATCTCAAGAGTGTGGTTTCCATTGCTCTCGATCGCGATGACTTAGGCCCGGATCTGCGTGCCTGGCTGACATCATACTTAACAGGCACGAATTAATGCGTTCGGTCGAGCAACACTTAGAAACAGTGTTATCAAACGTTTCACCCTCTGAATCTTTAGAAGTCGGGCTATTGGGTTCGGTTGGATGTGTTCTGGCAGAACAAGTCACGACCGATGACGATGGCAGTGAACTTGTTTTGCTACCGCAGGGAACAACAATTGGAGCACGTCACGTTGCCCTATTGGCTGCTGCAAACTTAGGACGTATTTGGGTGCACCCAAAGCCTCGAGTTGTTATTTTGACCGTTGGAAGTGACCTAGCCGACCCAGGCACTTTAGAGGATCTTCGGCCTGACATTAACGGGATCGCTTTGACTACGGCTTCAACAGCTGCTGGCGCGATGACATTTCGTGTCGGCCCATTGCAAAGTGATGCAGACTTAATCAGATCTGCAATTGAGGATCAACTAGTACGGGCCGACGTGATTATCACAGCCTGTGGCATGAATGCCGGCGATTACGACTTGCTGACAAGCGTGCTTCGGCAACTTGGACGTGTTGAAATCTCTCGCGTCAACATGACACCAGGTGGAGCGCAAGGCTTTGGAATAATCGGCCCTGACTCAACTCCAATTTTTGTGCTGCCAGGTAATCCAGTTGGCGCCTTACTATCTTTTGACATTTTTGTGAGGCCATTAATCCGACGACTTATGGGCCATACCAAGTTGCATCATCGCGTGATTGAAGCGCGACTTGAGACAACCATAGATGGCGCTGGTGATGATGCTCGATATGTACGTGCTCACCTATCTCGCTCGGGCAGTGCCCCATCCGTTAAGTCATTAGAGAATAACAACGATCACCCATTAGCTGGTCTAGCAACAGCTGACGCCTTGATTGTGGTGCCGGCCGGAACTACTCGCTTGAATGCTGGTGACACCGTAAAAGTTATGCAGCTAGATTCGTTGAGCGATGAATAACTAAGGTGACCAAGTGACAAAAGCTTGGCCAGTTACATTGAGCCACGGGGACGTAAAGGTTAGGCCACTGCGAGCCCGTGACGCCAAAAGATGGATGCAATTGCGGCAAACTAATCATGACTGGCTGCAAGAATGGGAAGCCACTTCTCCAATACCAAGTATCGAACCACCACCAACTTTTCGACAGAGCGCCAAGCGCATGTTGAGTGAAGCCAGGACAGGTCGGACCATGCCTTTTGTGGTCGAATACCAAGGCGTCTTCGTTGGCCAAATCAACGTCTCAGACATAACGTACGGATCTCTTCGAGGTTGCCACTTTGGTTACTGGATTGATGAGTCCGCCTCGGATAAACGGGTTATGACGACCGCTGCAGCTTTAGTTACTGATCACTTATTGCAGACGCTTCAGTTACACCGGATCGAGATTGCAGTTCGACCTGAGAATATTCCAAGTAACCGCTTGGCAATTCGACTTGGCTACACCTTCGAAGGACTCCGTCCGTCCTACTTGCACATCAATCGAAAGTGGTGCGATCACAATATCTACGTCATGATGCCTGACACCATCTCGGGTTCGGTAATCGATCACATTTTCAATTAGTGCGACACGATACTTCAATAAACCTTTAGTTCCGCAAGATATTGGGAAAGAGACCATACCGTAAATATCCATGACCGGTTTGTTATATCTCATAGTTATTGTGATGTGGGCCGTGGTCTTAGTTCCGATCTGGTTAAAGAGTCATGATCGTGCTCAAGTTGAAAAAGGTCTTCGAGAAGAAGGCGAAGTTGCAATCAAATGGCGCTGGCGACAACGCGAACCAATGTCACCTCGGCAACTTGCATTTGTTCGCCGCCGCAGAACCGCAATGACACTTTTCACAGCATTAGTCGCAACGATTGTTTTAAGTGCATCGGACAGAATTTCGAGTTTTTGGATCGCTGCCCCAACGCTTCTAATTGCAGGATTCGCATTAGTTGCAGCACGCAATGCGAAGCACGCACCACGTCCGATGCGTATGACACAAAAGCAAGATGAAACTGCGCCAAGAACCCAGCCTGCAGTTCCAGATCACAGAACTGAAATTATTTCGCTTACCGAAACGGTTACCGAAACCAGACGTACTTGGCAACCAGTTGAAACACCATTACCTTCTTACGTCAAGGCAGACAAAGCAACTGCTTATTCCCGAGTGATTGATTCGCAGAAACCATGGACAGGTCAAGACATGGTGGAGCAAGCGGAACTGCTTAAGGCTCAGCGCGCGGAGCGAATTCAGGAATCCCAAAAGCGACTGGAAGAGGCTCGAGCTATCGCAATGGAAAAGGCTCGCAAAGCTGCCCTTGCAGCAGCGCAGACCTATCCCGAAGTTGCAGAAAAGCGCGCCGTAAACGAATAACTCCTTCGCAGTACAATTAAGAGAGAGAAGGAGTATGAAATGCAGACCACCATCAAAGTGTCAGGAATGACCTGTGGACATTGTGTTTCTGCTGTAACCATGGAGTTGTCACTGCTGCCTTCCGTCACTGAAGTTGAAGTCAACTTAGAGTCTGGTCAGGTCACGATTAGCTCAGATGCTGCGCTGGATCAGGCTCAACTTGTTACTGCAATCGATGAAGCCGGATACGAGCACGTTCCTAACTAATGTCAGCCAGAAGCGTTGAGCTCAGTGTAGGTGGAATGACCTGCGCTTCTTGCTCACGTCGAGTTGAAAAATCCCTTGAAAAGATAGAAGGCGTAAGAGCCTCAGTTAACTATGCAACTGGAGTTGCATTTGCCGATGTTGATCCGGCTGTAACTAACGAGGATCTAATCGCTGCAATCGAAAAAACTGGATATACGGCCTCAGTTTCCGGTAAAGCTGTTGAGTTGTACGGAGTGCGTGAATTTCGAATTAGATTAATCGGTTCTGCGGCCTTAACAATTCCATTGATGACAATTTCCATGATGCCAAGCCTGCAGTTTGACTATTGGCAATTAGTTTGCGCCGCACTTGCTACCCCGGTTGCCGTTTGGGGAGCCTGGCCGTTTCATCGCGCTGCCTATTTAAATTTGCGCCATCGCGCCGTGACGATGGATTCGTTGGTCAGTCTTGGAGTTTTAGTTTCTTACTTGTGGTCATTGTGGGCAGTGCTGTTAACTTCAGCAGGTGCAGTCGGAATGACGATGAATGCAGAATTCTTTCCAACGCGCCAACAGGCTGAACACCCCGGTCTTTATTTTGAAGTCGCAGCCGGTGTGACAACTTTGGTGCTACTTGGAAAATTCTTAGAGTTTAGAGCGCGGGAACAGTCGCAAAAAGCAATTGAGAATCTTGCAAGCTTGAATCCAAAATTTGCTCTAGTCCTAAAGGATGGGCAACAGATAAACACAGCCATCGAAAATGTAGTGGTTGGTGACCTGATTTATGTTTCCGCCGGTAGTCAGATTCCAGTTGATGCAATCGTGATTTCAGGGTCTGGTCATGTTGATAACTCGCTAGTAACTGGTGAATCACTTCCAGTTGCAGTGACAATTGGTGATGAAGTTATTGGTGCATCAGTATTGATCGATACCGCACTCACGATTCAAGCAAAAGCAGTTGGCAAAGACACGGTGCTTTCTGGGATTTCAAGGTTGGTACATCAGGCACAAACGGGAAAAGCCGAAGTAACACGATTAGTTGATCGAGTTTCTGAAATCTTTGTGCCAATTGTGGTTGTACTCGCATTGATTACTGCGATCACTTGGTTCGCCATAACGGGTGACTCAGGTATTGCAATCACAACAGGGATTGCAGTACTTGTTATCGCCTGTCCATGCGCACTCGGACTTGCTACGCCGACCGCGCTATTGGTTGGAACTAGCCGAGGAGCTCAACTCGGTATCTTGATTCGCGGCCCACACGCCATTGAGTCAAGTCAAAAAATCGATGTCATTGTTATGGACAAAACTGGAACACTCACAGCTGGGCGAATGAGTGTCGTAGAAGTTTTCACCAAGATCGAACCAGCCAAACTATGGCAGATTGTAGATGCACTTGAGTTGAGCTCGACACACCCAATTGCCACAAGTTTGCGCACCCATGCTCGCGAATTCGAATTCTCAAAAGAGTTTGCAACTTCAGTTAGCACCATCGGCGGTTCTGGGGTGCAAGGAATTGTTGCCGGCCATTCGTGGGCGCTGGGTTCACCTAAGTGGCGTGATGTCCCGAATGGTGAATTTGCTGAAGCAGTTAATCGATTTGAGTCCCGCGGTGACAGTGTGGTTGTGGTCCATCAAGCCGACCAACCAGTTGCAGTAATTGCGCTTGCTGATGCACTTGATCCCAGCTCATTACCGGCCTTAGCGCATTTGAAGGAGCTGAAGATAACTCCCATCGTTGCTTCTGGTGACAATGAAGTAGCCGTGCAAAAAGTCAGCAACCAACTTTCCATTGCGAGATTTTTTGCAAACAGTTCACCAGCTGCAAAACTTGAATTAGTAACAGAAACCCAAAACCAAGGTCACTTTGTGGCAATGATTGGTGATGGCATTAATGATGCAGCAGCCTTAGCTAAAGCTCATCTCAGTTTGGCCATGGGTGCTGGCGCAGACGTTGCCGCCAGCGCAGCCGATATTGTGTTATTGCGATCAACCATGGCAGCAGCCGTCGATGCGATTGAGTTATCGCGAGCAACTATGCGAACCATAAAGGTAAATCTGTTCTGGGCCTTTGCCTACAACGTTGCTGCTATTCCACTGGCTATGTTTGGTTTGCTTGGTCCAGTTATTGCAGCCGCAGCCATGGCATTTTCTAGCGTGTTTGTGGTGACGAATAGTTTGCGACTTCGATCCTTTAAATCAATTAGTTCCTAAACCCAGCTGGGTAGCCACATTCGTAATTGCCACATCTCATAGCTAATGGAATGCCCAGTAAGTATTGGATAAAAGAATGCTGTCAAGGCTGCAGCAACAATTAGAAAACTTAATGTTGGCCAACGCCAGGCAACTGGTTTAGCGCTGTGTATCTTTTCGTTTGCAAGATAAAGCGTTAACGCTAAAGCCATTACGGTATATGGAATGAAAGCAACTGAGTAGAAACTGAAAGTGGTTCGTTCAGAGAAAAACAACCAAGGAACCCAACCTGCTGCAAAGGCGACGGCAATTGGTAGCGCTGCACTATGGCGACGAGCAACTGCCAAGTAAACAATGATTGCAAGTGCAATCGCGCCAGCCCACCAAATCAACGGATTGCCAAGCGGAATTACTTCTTGTGAGCATTTATCTGCGCCACACGTTGGATTTGATTCGTAATAGAAACTTGTTGGCCTAATCATTAGTGGCCACGACCAAGGGTTTGATGCGTAACTGTGTGGGGTTTCTAAGTTGGTATGAAAACTCAACATTTCCTTGTGATATTGAAACAGACTCAAGAGTGCATCTGGAATCCATGACGTCACGTCATTTTCTTGGGCCCAATTTCGTTTCCAGCCACCGGTGCTTCGAAACCAACCAAACCAACTGGAGATATAGATTGCAATGATGGCGAATGGCATCAACAAGGCCGGCAAGAAATCTTTAGTTAACCAAACGCGAAACCCTTCGAGGCGCTTACGTCGGCGCTCGTAATCCCAAACTAACATCAAGATTCCAAATGCGGCTGCAAAGTAGAGCCCACTCCACTTCGTCGAGCAAGCTAACCCAAGAGCAACAACCATTGCCCAGCGCCATTTCTTGGAGGCACCGGAGTTAACTGAGTCTCTATCAATAATCAAGAATCCAAATGCACAAAGCGCAAAGAACGACAATGAAGTATCAAGTAACGCGGTGCGGCTCATTGCGATGTGCAATCCATCCAGGGCAAGCAATAATCCCGCTACCGTACCAATGAAGTTTGAGTTGGTAAGTCTGCGGACAATTCGCGCAGTCAGTAGCACACTCAAGATTCCCAAGATCGCAATGGCAATTCGCCAACCAAATGGCGTTGCTCCAAAAATCGCTTCACCACTTGCAATAATCCACTTACCTACGGGTGGATGAACAATGTACGACGCGGCATCAGTAAAAATACTCTGAAAGTTCTCGCCATTGCCCGCCAGCAAAGTTGCGTCAGCACCTTCGATTACTTTTCGTTCGTGTCCAAAACTCAATAAGGACAAAGAATCTTTAACGTAGTAAGTTTCGTCAAAAATAATGGCGTGTGGTTGTCCCAGGTAAGGAAGTCGTAAGAGCGCAGCCAACCCAGTTGCCACCAATGGTCCACGCCAGCCAGCCCAACCATCTTCGGGTTTTGTCGTTAGATCCAAATCAAAAGCAGGGCGCTTTGCTTCAACCTGTTCGCCTTCGGACGCCTGCATTGTCTCCACTGCTTAAAAGTACATGACTTGTTCTGATTTACGGAATGAATCAGTGGGAATGATTCGGACTTGGTCGGATTTACGGAATGATTCAGGCTCTGCCCGATTTAGGGAATGATAGAGGAATGTCAGGTCAACTGTTTCTTGCCGCTACTCCAATTGGAAACATTGGCGATGCTTCCGCAAGGCTGCGGGAAATCCTGACTTCTGCAAATGTGATTGCAGCGGAAGATTCTAGGCGAGCACACAGGTTGCTATCTGATCTAGGAATTACAACTGCGGCACAAATATGGTCATTTCACGATGCAGTAGAAGAGGCAAAAAGTCCGGAACTAATTGGTCGAGTGCTCTCGGGTGAAACTGTTGTCATGATTTCTGACGCTGGAATGCCAAGCGTTAGTGATCCTGGATATCGATTGGTGCAGGAAGCTATCGCCCAGAACGTAAAGGTTTCTGTGATTCCAGGTCCTTCGGCAGTACTTGCTGCGCTAGCGGTAAGCGGACTTCCAGTTGATCGCTTTTCATTTGAAGGATTTTTGCCACGAAAATCTGGCGAGCGCCGAACACTATGTGAAACTTTGCTTCATGAACCACGCACAATGGTTTTCTTTGAAGCCCCACATCGCTTAGCCGACTCACTTGTCGATCTAGAAGCAGTTTTTGGGCCAGATCGACAAGGTGTAATTTGTCGCGAATTAACAAAAACTTACGAAGAAGTAGTGCGAGGGACTTTGGCAGAACTACTTGCTTGGAGTGATCGCGACATCCTTGGGGAAATTACCCTAGTGATCGCCGGCGCCCAGCCGCTTCCTGAAACTACTGCACGAGACTGGGTGGGTCTAGTTGCAACCCGGGTTGAAGTGGGCGAGACTCAGCGCGACGCGATTGCATCCGTAGCGCGAGAGTTGGGTGTTCCTAAGCGTGATGTGTATGACGCGGTCTTAGCTGATCAGCGCGAGCGAAAAAGTTAATCCCGTTACGCTCTAGACTTATCGCATGACCAGCGCCAAAGCGTTTTACCTGACTACGCCTATTTATTACGTAAATGATGCCCCGCATATTGGGCATGCTTACACGACTGTTGCAGGCGACGTCATGACCCGGTGGCATCGATTAGCTGGCGAAGATGTTTGGTTTTTAACGGGAACAGACGAACATGGGCAAAAGGTATTACGCACGGCAGAAGCTAATGATGTTAAGCCTCAAGAATGGGCCGACAGATTAGTTGCCGATGCTTGGTTGCCAGTTCTAGATGTCATCGATGCAGCCAACGATGATTTCATTAGAACAACACAAGAACGCCACACTAAGCGGGTTCAAAGATTTTTGTCGCAATTGAAAGATGCAGGACACATTTACGAAGGCGCTTACGAAGGACCTTACTGCGTAGGTTGCGAAGAATTTAAACTTCCAGGTGATCTAATCGACGGTGCTGGAGACGAGAAACTTTGCCCAATCCACTCCAAACCAGTTGAGCAAGTTAGTGAAACAAATTACTTCTTTAAACTTTCGGCATACACAGATGCTTTGATTCATCATTATGAAGCTAACCCCCAAGCTATTCGTCCAGAGTCTGCATACAACGAAGTTATGTCGTTCTTGCGCTCTGGGCTTCAGGATTTATCAATTTCGCGCTCCACATTCGACTGGGGAATTGAAGTCCCTTGGGATCCATCACAGGTTGTTTACGTTTGGTTTGATGCACTCCTTAATTACGCAACAGCAGTTGGTTTAGGTGATGAACCGGGTAGCGAAGGAGCAAAGAAGTTTGCCGAAACTTGGCCTGCAGACGTTCACTTAGTAGGTAAAGATATTCTGCGCTTTCATGCCGTGATCTGGCCGGCAATGTTGATGGCAGCCGACCTACCGCTTCCGAAGTGTGTGTTTGCGCATGGCTGGTTACTAGTTGGCGGCGAAAAGATGAGCAAGAGCAAGCTCACTGGAATCTCGCCACAAAGCATTGTGGACTTGATTGGCTCCGATGCATTTAGGTATTACTTCATGCGGGCAATCATCTTTGGACAAGATGGCTCGTTCTCTTGGGAAGATTTAGTTGCGCGTTACACATCGGAACTTGCTAACGGACTTGGTAACTTAGCAAGTCGAGTGCAAGCAATGGTTGTGAAGAATTTTGACGGATTGCTTCCTGCGCCCGGGGAACTCACACCCGCGGAACAAGTATTGACTGAACTTTTGACAAAAACTTCAGCGCAGGCTGACGTTTCCATCCGAGCTTTTGATTTCCAAACAGGAATCGTTGCCGTCAAAGAATTTATTGACGCTGTAAATCTTTATGTGACCGAACAAGAACCTTGGACTTTGGCAAAGCAGGAAGATGCCGAAAGTCGCTTGCGTCTGGCAACGATTCTCTACACAGTTTGCGAAGCGTTGCGGGCTATTTCAGTTTTGTATTCACCGATCATGCCAAAGAGTATGGCCGCACTATGGAGTGACATCGGTGCCGCGGAGTCTGGCATCGAACGATCATTTGCCAACGTGTCTATTTGGGGACAGTTAAAGCCAGGTGTAATGATCACGAAAAGCGAATCGCTATTCCCAAGAATCGAAGAGCCAGAAACTATCTAAGTCTCGTAGATCAAGGACCGCGAAGCGTGTCTTTCACTAGGTTTGCAAACACATCTCCACCGGTTTTCGTCAAATGCACGCCATCGGGTGCGAAGTATTTCTTTTTTCCCTTTGAAACTGCATTCCAGTCAGCTAAGCGAGCGTTTGGATATTGCTTTACTAAAGTGGAGATCATCTTGTTAGTTGGCTTCATCCACACTCGTGGCACCTGAACGTTCACAACCACAACACGATTGCGATCACGAAGTTGCTCCAAGATTGGTTTTAAGTCTGACTCTTGCACGATTCCATTTGTGCCCATATGGATTACGACATTGGGACCGAGGCGTTGCTCGTCACGCCTGGCTCTAATGCGATCTGCAATTACTCTTGGTTGGCGACTAACGGCAGCATCAATCGATACTTTTCCAATTATGCTTCGTAGGCTATCTCGAGCGCTCAGTACGACGGAATCCCCGAAGATTACGGGCGCAAGTTTGTTTTGAATGTCTTTGCGAACTTTTTCGGCCTGTTGTGCGCTAATAAGTGGGTCGGTATTAGGCGATGCCGCAGGCACAACTGGGGTAATCGGATCATCATCAATTGCCGTAATGCCTCCAATGCCAGTCAAGTTCCCGGCGTCTGGAGTTGGAACTCGGTACATTCCAACCAAGCTTGCAGACAACACTGCAATTGTGAGCGTAGAGGCCAATAAGGTCCTGGGTTGCGGTCTGGGAACCCCAGCTGCTCGCCAGATTGCCAGTCGGGTACCTATTGCACCATTTCGAATTGGCATTTCAACAAATCGATATGACAAATCAGCAACTACGAGAACAATTGTGACTTTTACTGCGAATGCGATCGGCTCTGCCCACTGAATGTCAATTCCGGACCGCATCAATACAAAAATTGGCCAGTGCCACAAATAGATTCCATAAGATCGGTCGCCAAACCATTTAAGTACTGGATTGCCGAGGAAGGCGCCAAACTTCAAACCAGGATGTGCTGCAACCAACACCAAACTCGCAGTCAAAAGCGAGAGTACTAAGAATCCACCACGATAGAGAAATTGATTTAGTTCGCTAACAAGCCCAAAGAAATAGGCCAAGCCAGCGAGACTAAAAACCCCAAGTGCGTTCAACGCAGTAGTGCGGTCTGGTGTTAAGCGAGAATTCAGTTTCTCATTCCGCCACATTGCGGCTGCGGCGCAACCAACGAGTAACCCCATGGCATGAGTGTCAGTCCCGAAATACACACGACTTGGGTCATTTGGAATCGGATAACCATTTGTTACTGAAAGGTAAATCATCCAAGCGGTTGATGCGATAGCCAGAGTTGCGGAAACAACAAAGATTTTTACACGAGGACTTAAGTTTCCGATCTTTACTTTGTAGAGCGCGACCAACAAGATTGGCCAGATTACGTAGAACTGCTCTTCGACGGATAGTGACCAAAGATGCTGCAAAAGTGGTGGCCGAGAAATATTTACAAAGTATGACTGTTCAAAGAATAAGTAAGACCAATTCAAAACAAAGGTAATCGCCCAAGGTAAGTCCCGCCGAACATGGTAAGCCGCATCAAAAACAAATAGTCCTGAAACCAAAACGCTAAAAAACAAAACTAAAAATAGGGCAGGCATCAGGCGACGAATGCGGCGCATATAGAAGCGGGCTCGATCAACCGTATTGGTTTGGGTTAGCTCCTCGATTAATAGCGAGGTGATTAGGAATCCAGATAACACGAAGAAAACATCTACACCGAGGAATCCACCTACAAGAAGTGATACGTCGGCGTGATAAATAATGACAGCCAGAACTGCGATGCCACGTAAGCCATCAAGTCCTGGAAGTCGTCGATTCACTTATTTTGCCCTTGTCGTAAAACAAGGCAAACCTATGTCCGCCCTGTGACCAGCCTAGGTTATCTAGTCATGGGTAACGTATAGGAGTGAGTGCAGTGAAGTTAGCGTTGCCGCTGGCCGGTCCAGTCGTAGATACACATTGCCATATGGATGTCAGCTTTGATGACGATCATGTTTTGCCCAATGTCGATGAAGCAATGGCGGCAGCAAAGTCTGTAAATGTTACAAAAGTGATTCAGGTCGGATGTGACGTTGCTAGTTCTAAGTGGGCTGCAAAGACTGCACTAGAACATCCTGATGTTTGGGCAACCGTAGCGTTACACCCAAATGCGGCAGCGCACGATACCGATTTGGAAAACTCACTTGCAGCGATTGCAGAACTCGCGCAATTACCGCAGGTTCGGGGAATTGGTGAGACTGGCTTGGATTATTACCGAACTGAAGAATCTCAAGCGGCAGCGCAACATGTTTCATTTCGTGCACACATCGATATCGCCCGAGAAGTTGGAAAGCCAGTTGTAATTCACGATCGAGATGCTCATAAAGATGTGATCGAAACCTTGGAAACACACGGGGCGCCCAACACTGTAGTTTTTCATTGCTTCTCTGGGGATGCGCAAATGGCAAAGGTTTGTGCGCAAGCTGGCTGGTACATGTCTATACCTGGCGTCGTTACCTTTAAGAATGCGCAGCAACTTCGTGATGCTGTGCTCGAAATCCCAGACCACCTACTGTTAGTGGAAACTGACTCCCCATTCCTAACCCCAGCGCCAAACCGAGGAAATGCAAACACCTCAACCAACATCCCCTGGACAGTTCGGGCAATTTGTGAGGTTCGTGGGCAATCTGAGCAAGAAATATGTGAACTTCTTTTTTCAAATGCCGCAAGGGTTTTCGGGCCATTTTGACAAATGTGAACTTGCCTTAATGGGGGAGGTTCGGGATAACGTGGAGTTTCGCAGCAATTTACTGAACTCGCCAACCGAATCAAAGTGGGGAAGTTATGACACAACGTGGTCGCCATCGTGCGCCTGGTCGTCATGCGCGCCCGAAAAGTCATAATCTGCCACTTACCTCGGCAGTCATCGCTGGAGCTGCGGTTCTGCTAACTGGTGGAATTACCGCGGCGAACAGCACGGAACAGATTCCGCCTTACATTGACGCGGCTGCACTAGCGATTGACTCAACAGTTACCTATGACATCAAGAATCACACGATTCACAACAAAGTTGTCACGAAAAAATCAGAAATTGATTTTGCTACTTTGGCCACCGAGGATCCCACCATTGCGGCTGGAACAGAATTTGTTAAGAAAGCTGGCAAACCGGGATTAGCCAAGGTTACTTACGAACTGAAGTTTGTCGACGGCAAGGAAGTATCCCGGATCGAGATCGCTCGGGAAGTAACCAAGGAACCGGTCGAAGCTGTCGTGATACGCGGCACTGGTGACGCAACGGATATTGCACTTGCTTTGGAAGCGGCCGAGAATAACACTGGCACAAAATCTGGTAACAAAGAATACGCAAAGCTTTTTATCAACCAAGATTATGGCTGGGGCGAAAAGCAATTTTCATGCCTAGAGACTTTGTGGTTCCGCGAGAGCAATTGGAATCATAAAGCTACTAATCCAACATCTGGTGCTTATGGAATTCCGCAAAGTTTGCCAGGCCAAAAGATGGCCTCGTTTGGTGATGACTGGAAAACAAATCCAGCAACCCAAATCAAATGGGGAGCGAACTACATCGAGGATCGCTATGGCACACCGTGCGAAGCTCTTGATTTCTTTTATGCTCGCAACTGGTACTAAATAATCCTTTTATGCCTGAATCCCTAGAGCCAGCCGATCAAGGCTTGAATTCGCAAGCTTCAACCTTGCTGGGCGCTACTGAGATTCGTGCCTTGGCTGCATCCTTAAACGCCACTCCCACAAAAAAGTTGGGACAGAACTTTGTCATCGATCCAAATACCGTCAGGCGCATCGTAACCCAAGCTCACGTATGTGAAACAGATGTGGTTGTAGAAATTGGTCCAGGACTTGGTTCGCTGACTTTGGCACTACTGCCGAATGTTGCCAAAGTTCTTGCAGTTGAAATTGATCCAGTTTTAGCAGGAGCGCTTCCGGCAACAATTGCATTGCATGCGCCAAGTTTGAAAGATAACTTAATAGTGATTAATGCCGATGCGATGCGCATCGATACGTTGCCTGCAAACCCAACGCACTTAGTCGCAAATCTCCCTTACAACGTTTCCGTTCCAGTTGTATTGCATTTTCTAGAGACTTTTCCTTCGCTCCAAGAAATCTTGGTTATGGTGCAAGCTGAAGTTGCTGATCGAATGGCTGCCGGACCTGGTAGCAAAATTTATGGCGTACCTAGCGTCAAAATGGCTTGGTATGGTGACGTAACTAAAGCCGGTTCGGTAGGGCGAAACGTTTTTTGGCCAGCACCAAATGTTGATTCGGGGCTAGTTCGATTAGTTCGCAAAGAACATGAATTTGATCCTCAGTTACGTGAACTCACCTTCACCCTTATTGATGCTGCATTTGGGCAGCGGCGCAAGACGCTTCGAACCGCACTGGGAAGCGTACTTGGAACGCCACAAAATGTAGAAAGCATTTTGCGAGAGGCTGGAGTTGACTCTGGGTTACGTGGCGAACAGTTGAGTTTGCGAGATTTTGTGGCTATCGCACAAGTTGCTAAGAAAGTAATCTAAGGCTGTGACTAGATCTGTAACGGTAAGAGTGCCAGGTAAAGTTAACGTTTATCTTGGCGTAGGACCGCGGGAATTTTCTGGCTATCACGAAGTTGCCACGATCTTTCAAGCCGTTGGAATTTTTGATGAAGTAACAGTTTCCGCATCTGATTCGTTGGTTATCAGCGCCCTTGGTCCATTTGCCGCTCGAATTCCAACGGATCACACCAACCTGGCCTGGAAAGCTGCTGAGTTAGTGGCTCGTGCCTGTGGTGAAGAACCAAACATCAATATACAAATCGACAAATCCATTCCAATTGCTGCTGGAATGGCAGGTGGTAGCGCTGATGCTGCAGCCACACTCTTGGCTTGCGATGCATACTGGAATGCTGGAATCCCGCGTGATCAACTTGATGCCATGGCCGCAACACTTGGGTCCGATGTCCCATTCATGTTGCATGGTGGTTGCGCGCTAGGACTTGGCCGCGGCGACTTGCTTTCACCTGTAATGATTCGTGGAAATTTTCACTGGGTATTTGCAACCTTCGATGATGGTTTATCGACGGCGCAAATTTATGAAAAGACTGATGAACTGCGTGGTTTGGAGTTTGAGAATGAACCCAAAGTACCAACTGAGTTGTTAAGCGCTCTAGCACGAGGGGATGCACCTGCCCTTGGTCGATTACTTCACAATGACTTGCAGCTGGCCGCGATAACTTCGCGACCGCTATTAGGTCGAGTTCTCGAGCAGGGGATCGACTCGGGCGCATTAGGCGCGCTGATTTCAGGTAGTGGACCAACGTGTGCATTCTTGGCTCGCGATGAATCTAGTACCATAGATTTGGTCGTCGCGCTTAAAGCTTCTGGCCTAGTTGATGATGTTTTGCATACCCATGGGCCAGTTCATGGTGCGCGAGTTATCTCGACATCAAGATAATCTCCTAGACTCACTTAAATGAGTACGTCAGATGAAGTCGACCGCATTGTCGATGCTTGGCAGCGAGAACGACCGGATCTTGACGTGGCTCCGCTTCAGATTTTGAGCCGAGTTTCCCGACTTGCTCGACACCTTGATATCGCCAGACGAGAAGCTTTTGCGGTTAACGACTTAGAGCCCGGTGAATTTGATGTACTTGCCGCGCTTCGCAGAACAGGAAAGCCCTACGCCTTAACACCGTCTGCATTGATTTCACAAAATCTAGTAACTAGCGGAACTATGACTAATCGGATAGATAGACTCGAATCGAAAGATTTAGTAGCCCGCATGCCTGATCCAACCGATGGTCGTGGCGTTTTAGTGCAGCTTACGCAGTCTGGAAAGTCAGCCGTTGATCGTGCGCTCGAAGAATTGTTATCGCGTGAGAAATCGATATTGGCCACAGTTTCAAAAACTGATCAAGAAAAGTTAGCAAATGTTTTACGGGATATCGTTTTACCGTTTGATAAGGAATCAGCGGGGCTTGAAACTTAATTAGTTGTCAACTCTTCGACTAATCAATCTTGGATTTATCTCAAGGCCAACGGCACCGTTCCAGACAAGATTCACAAGGTGGGCAATCACTTCATCTTTTGGAGTGTCGCGTTCGTCTAGCCACCATTGACCAGTTAACGCCACCATACCTACAAACATGTGCGCATACATAGGTGCCATCTGAAATGGAAAACCTCGCAACTTGAATTCTTTAGAAAGCAATTCTTCAACTCGTTGTGCGACGTCAGAAAGAAGCGACGCAAAACTTCCAGCTGCATTAGCAGAAGAAGAAGCAGCAGGTGAATCGCGTAACAAGATTCGGAAGCCATCGGTGTTGGATTCGATGTAGTCAAATAGCGCAACGGCAGTTTGCTCTAAGAGCAATCTAGGATGCACTGCGGTCAATGCCTTGGTAATCGAATTGAGTAGATAAGTCATTTCGCGATCGACAACTACGGCATACAAGCCATCTTTGGATCCGAAGTGTTCGTAAACAACTGGTTTTGAAACATTTGCAGTGCTTGCAATTTCTTCGACCGTTACTGATTCAAAACCTTTTTCAGCAAAGAGCATCCGACCCACTTCAACTAGCTGGGCTCGCCGTTCGTGTCCGGTCATTCGAACTCGGTCGGCATCAGACACGCGAGAACGCCCAGAAGAATCCAGGTCGTTTTCGTGATCGTGAGTGATTGCCACGCAATTTCCTTTATCTGAAGTGAATAGTTGCTCGGATCAAGAGGAGATCTTTACACCCAGCAGACTTTCCATTCGGTTTGCCTAGCTTGGCGAAATCAACTCGCCTTTAGGATACCGCGAACACAATTGCTCACGGGCGCTTGCGCAAATGATCACTGGCAGGTGCAAAACCCTATTCGTTTTGGGAATCTTGCCCATTGGCGATTAAGATTTGCAGGCAGGCCAAGGCCGGCATTCCCGGATCGTCTAATGGCAGGACAGCACTCTTTGGAGGTGCTTATCGTGGTTCGAATCCACGTCCGGGAGCCGCGTTCGAAACAGTAAACTAAGAATGTGGATCAATCGGGTGTGCAAACTACTCGGCCCGCAGCCGTAATTGTGCTGGCTGCCGGTGCTGGCACGCGAATGAAATCAACGAAACCCAAAGTTCTGCATGAAGTTTTGGGCTTAACTTTGTTGGACCACGTTTTGCTTGCTGTATCCCAGTTAGATAGCAAAAAGACCTTAGTGATCATTGGCCATGGTCGGGATCAAGTTCGGGAGCATTTATCTAAGTCGCATCCGGCAATAGTTACCGCCGTGCAAGAGGAACAAAACGGTACTGGTCATGCAGTCAAGATTGCACTCGATGAACTTGGAGAGCTATCAGGGCCAGTTTTGGTTTTGGCGGGCGATACGCCACTGCTTACTACTTTCGACATGCAACTTACACTCAATGCCGTGGCAGGAAAATCTGCTTCAGTTCTAACTGCGCATTTAACTGATCCAACTGGCTATGGTCGCATCGTGCGAAATGCAACGGATGGCTTCGAACAAATTGTTGAACACAGAGACGCCTCCGATGCGCAGCTTATGCTCACTGAAGTTAATTCTGGTGTGTATGCCTTCGATGCCAAGTTGCTCCGGGAAAGTCTTGCAAAGTTAACAACTGACAATTCGCAAGGCGAGCAATACTTAACAGACGTTCTTGGAATCCTGCGAAGTGAAGGACATGAAGTAGCAGCTGTGGCGACTACTCAAGACAACATTCTTGGCGTAAACGATCGCCGCCAACTTGCTGACGCTGGCGCAATGCTGCGAAACCGTATCAACAATGAATGGATGATGGCAGGCGTCACCATGGTGGATCCAAACACTGTGTGGATTGATCGCACTGTTGTGCTCGAATCTGATGTAACACTCTTGCAAAATGTTTCAATTACAGGATCCAGCATTATTCGTGGTGGATCAACAATCGGTCCAGACTGTTCTTTGCATGACACGCTTTCTGATCATTGCGCAACCGTGATCAGAACCACTTCAAATGGCGCAGTTATTGGTGAAGGTGCAAATGTTGGTCCATACACATACTTGCGTCCAGGTACAGTCCTTGGCGCCGGTGCAAAAGCTGGTGGCTTCGTCGAAATGAAAAATGCCAATCTCGGCGTAAATGCGAAAGTTCCACACCTTTCTTATGTGGGTGATGCCACGATTGGAGAAGGTACCAACATTGGTGCTGCCACGGTGTTCGTGAATTATGACGGGCAAGAAAAGCATCACACTCAAGTTGGGCGACACGTTCGTATTGGTAGTGACACCATGTTGGTTGCCCCACTTGTGATTGGTGATGGTGCTTACACCGCTGCTGGATCGGTTATCACTGAAGATGTTCCAGCGGGATCTATGGCTGTTGGCCGCGCTCGCCAGCGAAATATTATTGACTGGGTATTGCGACGTAGACCCGGTAGTGACTCAGCTAACGCCGCCCTGACAGACTCATCCCATAAGAACTCGAAGTAAAGGAAACTAGATGACTGGAATCACGCAAAGTAATGCAAAGCGAATGGTTCTTATTGCAGGCCGGTCACATCCTGAACTTGCGCAGGCCGTTGCAGACAATTTGGGTACTGAATTGGTTCCAACTCGCGCATACAACTTTGCTAATGGCGAGATTTTTGTGCGGTTTGAAGAATCCATTCGTGGCTGCGATGTATTCGTATTGCAAACCCATACCGCCCCAGTGAATGAATGGATCATGGAGCATCTGCTCATGGTCGATGCTCTAAAGCGAGCCTCTGCAAAACGCATCACAGTCGTGGCCCCGTTTTATGGATATGCCCGTCAGGACAAAAAGCATGCTGGCCGTGAGCCAATCTCGGCACGATTGATGGCGGATCTTTTCGCCACGGCTGGCGCAGATCGTTTAATGAGCGTGGACTTACATACTGCCCAAATACAAGGTTTCTTTGATGGCCCAGTTGATCACTTGTTTGCTTTGCCTATTCTTGCTGCTCACGTAGGTCGCACTGTTGATCGCAGCAAGATCACTGTTGTTTCACCGGATGCTGGCCGAGTTCGGGTTGCCGAACGCTGGACGGATATTTTGGGTGCGCCACTTGCGATCATGCACAAGCGTCGCGATCCAGATGTTCCAAATGAAGCAAAGGTACTCGAGGTTGTTGGTGACGTTAAGGGTCGAATCTGTATCGTCGTTGACGACATGATTGATACCGGAGGCACAATCGTCAAAGCGTCAGAGGCGTTGTTTGAAAATGGCGCTTCCGATGTAATCGTTACTGCTACTCACGGAATTTTCTCTTCACCTGCGTCCCAGCGGTTGCAAGATTCTGGAATTCGCGAAGTGATCGTTACTGACACACTTCCGATTCCGCCAGAGAATCAATTCCCGAACCTAACAATCCTGCCAATTGCTCCCTTGCTGGCTCGCGCTATCAAAGAAGTGTTTGACGAAGGTTCGGTTGCTAGCTTGTTCGACCATGTGGGCGTTTAAATCTCCACTTGATAAAGGTCGGCTAAGTCAAAGAATCTTGCTCGTTTTGGTCTTGAGTCCATACCTGGGCTAATCTAAGAAGGCTCCTCGGCGAGGGCCCTAAAAAGCCGTAATCGACGAAGGTCCGTTGTGGAGCTATCCATAAATGACCTAATTCGAGGAGAAATACATGAGTGACGCATTAGTCGCAGAAGCCCGTTCAGATTTTGGTAAGGGCGCAGCACGTCGCCTTCGCCGTGACGGCAAAGTTCCAGCAGTGGTTTACGGACATGGAATTACTCCGATCCACATCGCACTGGATGCACATACCTTGAGACTTACTCTTCGCAAGAAGGTAACCTCACTTGAAATCGTTCTGAACGGAAAAACTGAAACCGTTGCACCACGAGATCTTCAAATTGATCCAGTAACGCGCGGTATTGAGCACGTTGACTTGGTATACGTAACAGCCGCTGAGGCTGCAACGTTAGCTCGTGAAGCTGCCGAAACCCATGCTCGTCAAGAAGCAGATGCCGCAGCAGCTATTTCACTTGCAGAAACTAAGGCTGCAAACCGTGCTGAAGCAGATGCTGCAAACAGTGCTCCTGCAGCTGAAGCAGAAGCAGATTCTGGTAGCAGCGATGGCGACAGCAGTGATGCACCTGCAGAGGAATCTGCAGAGTAAGACCGTGTCAGATAACGGTGCGTGGCTTGTAGTGGGACTCGGTAATCCGGGTCCCACTTACGCATCTACGCGCCACAACATCGGTGCGATGGTCATCGATGCGCTAGTTTCCCAAAACTCTGAAAAGTTAACCAGACATAAGCGCGCGCTTGCTGATGTTTGTGAAACTCGAATAAATGGCGAGCAAGTCGTTTTAGTTAAGCCGCTTTCTTACATGAACGAATCTGGTGGGCCAGTAAAGGCACTTGCAAAGTTTTACAAAGTTGCGCCTGAGCAAATCATCGTGCTTCACGATGAACTAGATATTCCGCTTGCAACAATCCGAGTAAAACTTGGCGGCGGCGATAACGGCCACAATGGCCTGAAATCAATTAGGTCTGCGCTGGCTAGCGGTGATTGGTTCCGGATTCGTTTGGGTATTGGACGACCACCTGGCCAACAAGATCCAGCAGATTTTGTTTTGCACAGTTTCGCTAGTGCTGAAAGTGCTGAAGTTGCCATCCTGATTTCCCAAGGCTGTGATGCAGTTTCAGCATTGATAACAAAAGGCTTAGTTGAAACTCAGAATTTGTATAACTCATGAATGATCATGAGTTAGCTCGCAAACTTGCCCGAGAAACCGGCACGTTACTTTTAGGCCTGCGCAAGCACGCAGATACCTTGCAAAGTGGCAAAGATGAAACCCATGCAGCATTAGCGCAAGAAGTACTTGGAAGTGAAGGTGATCGAGTAGCGCACGATTACCTCATGGAGCAGTTTTCAACGCATCGACCCCACGACGTTGTACTCAGCGAAGAGGGTGACGTAGAAGTAGCTAGGCTCAATGCACCCCGAGTTTGGATCATAGACCCCCTTGATGGCACTGCCCAGTACTCAAGCGGGGGCGATGATTTTGCAGTTCACATTGCGCTTTGGGAGGCCGGATCGCCAGCTTCAAGTCAGATCAGTGTCGCAAGTGTTGCAGTCCCAGCTCGAAACGAACTGTGGTCAATGGATGAACCTGTCCAGCGCTATGAGCCGAATAGTTTTCCGATTCGAATCTTGGTGTCACGTAGTCGCCCACCTCGCGAGATAAATGCGGTTTCAGCAAAACTTGAAGCTACTTTTCCAGATCGAGGACCAGTGCAAGTAATTCCAATGGGATCCGTGGGTGCAAAAGTTGGCGCTATCTTGGCTGGCCAAGCCGATGTGTATTTCAATTCAGGTGGTTTTTATGAATGGGATTTAGCTGCCCCACTTGGTATAGCCATTCACAATGGACTTTCGGTAACTGACTGCAGCGGTAATCAAATTGAATTTAATAAAGTGAACCTCAAGGTAACTGACATTTTGATTTGTCGCCCAGAGCTCACTTCCACGATTGTGACGGCGCTGAATAACCAATGACACTTAAGTTAATTAGTGACGCAATCGCTAACGACAAGATCATTCAAGATGCACTGACAGATTTGAATTCAGGTCTGAAAGTTCGGTTGGCAGTAACCAAAACTGCGATTCCATATTTGTCTGCAACTATCGCCAAGTCTGGGCCTGTTGTATTGATTGCCGCCACTGAACGTGCCGCGCAGGATCTGGCAAACTCGCTGATTGACTTTGTACCTGAAGAAAACATTGCCGTATTCCCAGCATGGGAAACCCTGCCACACGAACGCTTAAGTCCAAGTAGTGACACTGTCGGAAGGCGAATGGCAGTTTTACGCAGACTTGCACATCCAAATGAAGTAGCACCAATTTCGGTTTTGGTTACCAGCGCTCGCGCTTTCATTCAACCAATTGTCGCCGGCCTTGGAGATGTCCCGGCACTAAACATTGCAACCGGTGATGACTTCCCGCTCGAGCGACTAGTTTCGGAACTTTCGCGATTGGGATTTGATCGAGTTGACTTGGTTGATAGGCGCGGACAGTTTGCAGTTCGTGGTGGAATTGTTGACCTTTTCCCACCAGCACTGGAACATCCATTGCGGGTTGAATTTTGGGGCGACACTGTCGAGGAGATTCGAACCTTTTCGATTGCAGATCAACGTTCCCTTGGAATTGCCGTTGATCGAATTTTTGCAACCGCTTGCCGCGAACTGTTGATTACTGATGCAGTGGCAGCGAAAGCTGCGAGTCTGGTCAGCGCGCATCCGGAGTTGTCCGAGATGTTGGAAAAGATCGCTGCCGGAATCGCAGCAGAGGGAATGGAAAGCTTGATTCCAGTTTTGGTTCCAAAACTCGAAATGCTGATAGATGTAATCGACGAAAAGTCTGTGATCATCGAGGCCGAACCTGAGCGCTTAGAAACTCGAGCGCATGAGTTGGTTTCAACTAGTGACGAATTCCTCGAGGCCTCTTGGAGTAATGCAACCGCTGGGAATGTTTCTCCCATTGATTTGGAAGCCAGCGCTTTTCAGGATTATCGAGAGCTTCGGGAAAACAACAATTCGCACGCTTGGCTAGGACTCACAACGTTATCCGGACCAACAGATGAGTCGCCTGACTTGGAGGCAACACCGGATTACCGCTCCAAGATCGAAGAGTTTGTTGCAGATATTCGAACTTGGTGGAAAGCAGGATCCCGAGTTGCGGTTTCCATGGCAGGTCATGGTTCGACTGAACGGTTAGTGGCAACTCTGATGGAGCTTGGAGTGCCAGCTCGTCAGACCGAAGAACTCTCAGTTGATTTGAAAGACGAAGTTATTGAAGTAACGGTCGGACATCAAGGATCAGGAATCAATGTTAAATCTGCTGGATTAGTTCTGATTACCGAAGTGGATCTATTCGGAAGCCGTGATGCCTCGAAAGAAAATCGCAAGCTACCTAGCAAGCGTCGCGTGGTAATTGATCCGCTAACACTCAAGAGTGGTGACTATGTGGTTCATGAACAGCACGGTGTTGGCAGATACATCGAGATGTCCCAGCGAACCGTGTCTAATGCCACCCGCGAATATCTAGTTATCGAATATGCAGCGAGTAAGCGCGGGCAACGAGGTGACCGACTTTATGTACCAAGTGACCAACTTGATCAAGTAACTAGGTATGTGGGCGGGGAAGCACCATCACTTAACCGACTTGGCGGTGGCGATTGGGCTGCAACTAAATCTCGAGCTCGGCGCGCAGTCAGACAGATTGCTGGAGAGTTGATTCGACTTTACGCAGCACGGATGGCAAGTAAAGGTTTTGCATTCTCGGCCGATAGCCCATGGCAACGCGAACTTGAAGATGCATTTGAATATGTCGAAACTCCAGACCAACTTGTAACCATTGATGAAGTTAAGCGCGACATGGAAAACGACATTCCGATGGACCGATTGGTTTGTGGTGATGTGGGCTACGGAAAGACAGAGATTGCAGTTCGTGCAGCGTTTAAAGCAGTCCAAGACGGAAAGCAGGTTGCAATTCTGGTGCCCACCACACTTTTGGTGCAGCAACACTTTGAAACATTTTCCCGCAGGTATGCACAGTTCCCTGTGAAGTTGGCTGCACTATCTCGGTTTCAGTCAGATGCCCAGGTGCGTGAAGTAATTAGTGGCATCACGGATGGAACGATAGACATAGTGATTGGCACACATCGCCTGTTTAATCCTGAAGTTCGTTTCAAGGATTTGGGCCTAGTCATTGTCGATGAAGAACAACGATTTGGTGTGGAGCACAAAGAGCACTTGAAGGCGCTTCGAACCAACGTTGACATGCTAACTATGTCTGCGACCCCAATTCCACGAACTTTGGAAATGGCTGTCACGGGTCTGCGTGAAATGTCGACAATTCAAACGCCTCCTGAAGAACGCCACCCGGTTCTAACCACAGTTGGTCCGTACGATGAAAAATTCATCACGGCTGCGATTCACCGCGAACTTATTCGCGAAGGTCAAGTTTTCTTCGTGCATAATCGCGTGGAAAGCATTAATCGAGTAGCGAGTAAGTTAACAGAGCTTGTTCCAGAAGCTCGGATCGCTGTGGCGCATGGCCAAATGAATGAAACCACGCTGGAACAAATCATTGTTGATTTTTGGGAACACAAATATGACATCTTAGTTTCCACAACAATCATCGAAAGTGGCCTAGACATTCCAAATGCAAACACATTGATTGTGGATCGCGCTGACACATTCGGTTTGTCTCAGTTGCATCAGTTGCGCGGACGTGTTGGCCGAAGTCGCGAGCGTGGTTATGCCTACTTCTTGTATTCGCCAGATAAGCCGTTAAGTGAGAATGCGCATGATCGCCTTTCCACCATTGCGGCTCATACTGATTTAGGATCCGGCATGGCAGTTGCCATGAAGGATCTTGAGATTCGCGGTGCTGGCAATTTACTTGGTGGTGAACAAAGTGGGCACATCGCTGATGTTGGATTTGATTTATACGTAAGGCTCGTAAGTGAAGCGGTTGAAGAAGTGAAAACCGGTGGCACCGCAATTGTGGAAGAGATTGTAAAAGTCGAACTCCCAGTGGATGCACATTTACCCCATAACTATGTACCCGAAGAAAGACTGCGACTGGAGGCCTACCGGCGACTGGCCGATGCTAGAACCAATGAGGAAGTAACGGGTGTGGTTGAGGAATTAGCAGATAGGTATGGATCAATGCCACTACCTGTTGAAACGTTGGTTTCGATTGCCAGGTTGCGGGTCTCATTGCAAGCCGTTGGCATAACAGAGGTAATTGCCACCTCGAGCCACGTGAAGTTTTCCCCAGTTGAGTTACCGGAATCCAAGGTGCTGCGGTTAAACCGGCTGTATCCAGGATCGGTCATAAAGCCTGCAACACGTACGATTGTGGTTCCTCGACCCAAGGGTGCATTGATTGGATCTGCTAACGAAGCTGCAGATATTGACCTTGTGGCATGGGTGAATACCTGGGTGTCATCGACCGTTGCATCTTCATAATAAAATCAAATAGTTGATTCTTGAAAGGAACATCTGTGAAACTTCGTTTAGTTGCAACTTTGATTGTTGGCGTTGCAGTTCTCACAGGTTGCTCTGACTCGCCAAAGCTTGCTGGCAGTGCCATTGTTATTGATGGCAAAGCGATTCCTGCTTCGGTAGTCTCAGATCGCGTTGACAAAGTCCGCGCTCAAATTCAAGTTACAGATCCGACGTTGATTAGCGAAGTTCCCAGTTTGATTCAAATCAATCAACGTGCAGTAGACCACTTTGTGCTTGACTCGCTCCTCAAAGAAGTCGTTGCTCGTGAAAACATCAACATCACAGAGCTTGATGTCTCTGCCTACCGAGATGAAGTTTTTGCTCAGTACGCAAAAGAAACAATCGAAGCGCAACTTGCCTCGCAAAACTCGGTACCAGCAGATGATGTTGAAGGATTTATGTACGAGATCATGGTTCAGCGCGCGCTGATGGAAAAGCTTGCGCCGGGTGCTGACAACCAAACTCAGTTTTTGGCTATGACAGAGTACTTAACGGCTTTGAGTGTTGAGCTAGGCGTGGAATTGAATCCTAGGTTTGGTAAATGGGATCCAAGCAATCTGATCAGCACACCAGGTGATCAAACATTGGCAGTGCCACTACCAGTCTCGCTAGGTTAGTTTGATTATGAATTCACCTGTCGAACATTTAGTCCAGGTGATTGACCAACTAAGAAGTCCTGGCGGTTGTCCTTGGGATGCGGAGCAAACGCATGCCAGCTTGGCCCGATACCTTTTAGAAGAAACCTATGAAGCTCTGGAGGCAATGGACCAAGGTGATTTAGGTTCACTCCGCGAAGAACTCGGCGACCTGCTTTTACAAGTTGTGTTCCATGCTCGAATCGCTCAAGAAGCTGATGTGACATTTTCGTTAGATTCCATTGCTCAAGGTGTCGTAGACAAACTAGTTCGACGCCATCCACATGTCTTTACCGACCTAGTGGTTACTTCGAGTGAAGAACTTGAAGCAAACTGGGCCAAAGTGAAACAAGAAGAAAAGCAACGTGAATCAGTTACCGACGGAGTGCCTCTGGCAATGCCCGCATTGCAACTTGCAACTCAACTTGTTTATCGCGCTCGCAAGAGTGGAATCGTTGCTGGAGACCAGCAAGTTAAGGAAGACCTACGTAGCGTAATTGGCGAAGTAACCCAGGAGAATATCGCTGCGTTACTGATAGCAACTGTTGAACTTGCTCGTGAGGTGGACATTGAGTCTGAGTCAGTATTGCGCGCAGAAATGATGCGCTATCGCACCAGAGTGCGAGAATCTGAAGGCCTTTAATCAATGGTTTTTCGAACGGCGAATCAAAATCGCTAGACTTTAAGCACCGGCGAGAAAACCTCGCAGTAAATTTTTCGATCTATTGGAGCCATCCTGTGTCAAGTATCTCTGATGTTAGAGCTCGCGAAATCTTAGATTCCCGCGGTAATCCAACAGTAGAAGTTGAAGTAACTCTTGATGACGACAGCGTGGGTAGAGCCGCAGTTCCTTCAGGTGCGTCAACAGGTGCATTCGAGGCGGTTGAACTTCGTGATGGCGATGAGCGCTATCTAGGTAAGGGAGTAATTCAGGCTGTCATTGCAATTGAAGATGAAATCATGCCTGCTGTTATTGGATTTGATGCTACTGATCAAAGATTTATTGACGAAACCATGATCACGCTTGATGGCACACCAAATAAAGCGCGACTGGGTGCAAATTCAATTCTTGGCGTTTCTATGGCAGTTGCAAAAGCCGCTGCGCAATCTTCAGGTTTGCCTTTGTATCGATACATCGGCGGTCCAAATGCTCACATACTTCCAGTTCCAATGATGAACATTATTAACGGTGGCGCACATGCCGATAGTGATGTTGATTTTCAAGAATTTATGATCGCACCAATCGGTGCAGACTCATTTCACGATGCTTTAAGAATGGGCGCTGAGGTTTACCACGCTTTGAAAAGTGTTTTGAAATCTAACGGCCTATCAACGGGACTTGGTGACGAGGGTGGGTTTGCACCTAACCTGCCAAGTAATCGAGCGGCTCTGGAGCTAATTTCTGAAGCAATTACAAATGCTGGGTTCAAGTTAGGCGCAGATGTTGCGCTTGCAATGGATGTTGCAGCGACCGAGTTCTACAAGGATGGTAGCTACCACGTAGAGGGAACTGCTCGATCAACTGAGCAAATGATTGAACTATATTCCCAACTTGTTAAAGACTTTCCAATTGTTTCGATTGAGGATCCACTTGCTGAGGATGACTGGGATTCTTGGGTGCACTTCACGTCAGCAATGGGTGATCAAATTCAAATCGTCGGTGACGATCACTACGTAACCAATACTGAGCGCATAGCAAAGGGCATCGAACTTAAGTCGGCTAATGCACTTCTGGTAAAGGTAAACCAAATCGGATCACTTACTGAAACATCTGAAGCTGTCGAAATGGCACATCGTGCTGGCTTTACAACAATGATGAGCCATCGCTCTGGGGAAACTGAAGACACCACAATTGCGGATCTAGCAGTTGCATTTAACTGTGGCCAGATTAAGAGTGGGGCACCAGCGCGCTCAGATCGGGTAGCTAAGTACAACCAGCTACTGCGCATTGAAGAAGATCTGGATGAAACGGCACGATATGCCGGACGAAGCGCATTCCCTCGTTTCAAGGGCTAAACACGGCACAATAAAGACGTGGCATCTTCTCCAAGGATCACTCCCAGAATAAATGCGCGCGCAATTGCGATGATTCTCGCGGGCGTTTTCATCATGCTTACTTTGGCGGTTCCACTTCGGGCATTGATTCAAGAACGTCGCGAAATCAAAGACCTTGAACAACAAGTAATTTCACAGCAAGCCAAAATTGATAATTTGATTGATCGTCGGGCTCGCCTTACCGACCCGGCTTATCTTCAAGCGTTGGCACGGGAGCGCTTGAATTACGTTTTCCCTGGTGAAATTGGCTTCATAGTGCTCGATGAAGAGACCAACACTGCGATCACTGGTGTTCCTGGCGCATTGGTTCCAAATGATGATTCCGCTTGGTATAGCAAACTTTGGAGCAGCACAAAACTTGCTGACAATCCACCACCAGCTGATGATCCGTTAGTTGTGCAATCCGACGACCTACCTCAGTAACTCGATGCTTACTCCAGATGATTTCGCAGCAGTGCGCGCGCAACTTGGTCGTGAGCCCAGAAGCGTTATTGAAGTTGCTCATCGCTGTTCCTGTGGGCAGCCCGATGTATTGAAAACTTCGCCTCGCTTGGATGATGGCACACCATTTCCAACGTTGTATTACATGACTTGCCCCAAGGCAACTGGCGCAATTGGAACCCTAGAAGCAAATGGCGTGATGAAGGACTTAACGGAGGCAATTGCCGCAGACCCTGAACTAGCTGCAGGCTACGAAGCCGCGCACCAGGTGTATCTAGAAGAGCGTGAAGCGATTGAACACGTTGAAGAAATTGCTGGTATCAGTGCCGGGGGAATGCCAACACGTGTCAAGTGTCTGCATGTGTTGATTGGTCATGCTCTTGCTGCTGGTCCAGGAGTAAATCCAATTGGGGACATTGCGCTGGGAATGTTGAAAGACTGGGGACAGACTGGACCATGCGGAGGTGATGACATTGAGAGTGGCGGCAATTGATTGCGGCACAAATTCAATTCGACTTTTGATTGCTGATGTCGAAAACGGAATACTAACTGATGTCGTGCGCACCATGGTTATTGTTCGCTTGGGCGAAGGTGTTGACAAGACAGGAGAGTTTTCTCAAGCGGCTCTAGCAAGAACTTTTGCAGCAATAGATACTTACTCTGATTTAATCGCCAAACACAAACCTGAACTTGTTCGATTCGTGGCTACGAGCGCTAGTCGAGATGTTTCAAATCGAGACGAATTTGTCTCTGGCATTGTGTCCCGCCTTGGAATTCAACCAGACATCATTAGTGGCGATGAAGAGGCGGCGCTTTCATTCTTAGGTGCAACTGCCGACTTACTGAATTTCCAGCCGGCACCAATCGCGCCGTATTTGGTCGTAGACATCGGCGGCGGATCAACTGAGTTTGTTCTCGGCACCACTAAGCCGACCGCAGCAATCAGTACAAATGTGGGATGCGTTCGAATGACCGAGCGTCACTTGATCAGTGATCCAGCAACTTCGGAGCAAATTGCTGCTGCGACTGCGGATATTGATGCCGCAATTGATCAGGCTTATCTTGCAGTTCCAATTAGCGAGGCCAAGACTTTGATCGGTCTGGCTGGTTCGGTAACCACGGTTGCTGCACTTTCCTTGGGCCTAACTGAATATGACTCCGAAGCAATTCATGGAAGTCGTATCTCAGCTGTTGAAGTTCACCGGGTAACTCAAGAATTACTGACGATGACTCGGGCGCAGCGGGCAGCATTAGGACCAATGCATGAAGGGCGAATCGACGTAATTGGATCCGGTGCATTGGTACTTGATCGAATCATGGCTAGGACGGGACTTTCCGAAGTGGTGGTCTCAGAGCGCGACATCCTGGACGGAATTGCCCGAGCCTTGGTTTCCAACCCCAGTTAGGAAGTTCTGACATAACCTGTCAGGATTAGGCGGTGGAAAACACCACGCCCCTGTAGCCCAATCGGTTAGAGGCACACGACTTAAAATCGTGCCAGTGTCGGTTCAAGTCCGACCAGGGGTACCAGAAATAGGTGTTTAGAAGGCTAGATTTGAGGGTAGAAATATCCACAAGTCGAGTGTCACGAGACATTCAACGGGAGGAATAAATGAGTAATCCAGTATTAGTTCGGGCAACCGGCGAAACCTTGAACCCAGAAGTGGGTGGAGCAACCCCTGCGCCAGTCATTGGTGCCCGAATGACGATGGATGATGTCATCGTCAAAACTGGGATGCTGTTTGCAATTCTTTTGGTTGGGGCTTTTGTTGGCTGGTCAGCTCCAGGCCTTACGTTCCCGGCATTGTTTGTAGGACTAGGACTTTCCTTAGTCAACATCTTTAAGAAAGAAGTTAGTCCGGCTTTAGTTTTGGCTTACGGCGCCGCTGAAGGCGTCTTCCTCGGTGGCATAAGTAACTTGTACTCCGCGGCCTATGCCGATACTGCGCCGAATTTAGTTTCACAAGCTGTAATTGGAACATTTGTCGCTTTCGGCACAATGTTGTTCCTATATAAGTCTGGAATCATCAAAGTCAATGGCAAGTTCAAAAAAGTATTCATGGTTGCCATGGTTTCTTACTTGGTGATTGCCGTGGCATCTTTGATTTCAGGTCTCTTGGGCGTCGGTAGTGGCTGGGGCTTTTATGGAGTAGGTGGACTCGGATTACTGCTTTGCGTAGCTGGGGTCGGCCTTGCCGCATTCTCACTAGTAATGGACTTCGAGTTGATCACCCAAACTATTGCAGCAGGCGCACCTGAGAAAGAATCTTGGCGCATGGCGTTTGGCTTAATGGTGACGCTGGTTTGGCTCTACCTAGAACTGCTTCGCCTCCTAGCAATTTTGCAGGGTCGCGACTAATCAATTTCTCGTTAAAAGTAGGGGTTGGCTTCGGTCAACCCCTACTTTCATGTGCGAAAAGACTAAATCCTTGGCAAAGTATTCCTATGACCGAAACGCACCTAGTTCTAAAGACTGACATTCGTGGACCATGGCCGCAAGGAACCGAAGTGATTTATTTCGGCATGGGTTGTTTTTGGGGAGCCGAGAAGAAACTCTGGAAAATTCCTGGCGTTGTCTCCACGGCAGTTGGTTACATGGGTGGAACTGCAATCGATCCCACTTACCCGATGGTTTGCACTGGTGCTACTGGTCACTCAGAAATCGTTTTGGTTGCCTACGATCCATCGAAGACTTCCGTATATGACTTACTGAAATGCTTTTGGGAAAATCATGATCCAACTCAAGGCAATCGCCAAGGCAATGACATTGGAACGCAATACCGAAGTGCGGTTTATTGGACTACTCCAGAACAAGAAAACTGGGTTACTGAATCTCGAAATGCGTACAACGACGTACTGGTGGGCAAAGGATTTGATCCAATCACAACAGAGCTGGCACCTGCTTCTAACTTTAAGTTCTGGTACGCCGAGGAATATCACCAACAGTATTTAATCAAGAATCCAAACGGCTACGACTGCCATGCCCACACCGGGATATTGTTGCCGGAAATCGCAACCCTAAGTAGCTAGATTTTCGGCTAACTTTGGCTTGCGAGTTTCGGGCATGAATAAAACCAAAACGGTCGTGGCACTTGCGACCATGAGACTTGCAATAAAAGGCCAAGCAAAGCCACCGCTTGAATCAGCCAGGAATCCAAACAGGAGTGGCCCAATGATGATGCCCAAATCGCTCATCATTTGAAAATTTGCAACCACAGGGCCACCCTTACGCCCATCAACTACGTCGCCGACGACAGCTGAGGGAGCCCCGCCCAAGAAGGCCGCGCTAACTCCCATGGCAACCATGGCTGCATAGAACCCAAGCAAGGTTTCACTAGCAACTAAACAAAGCATAGAAATAACCAGAAACAGCATTCCAATAATCATCGAAGGCTTGCGACCTTTAGTGTCAGTCATGCGGCCAGCTGGCAGCAACAGCGAGGCCTGGACCAAGCTGGTAGCCAAGAAGCCATAACTTGAAGTTGCAGGACTCTTTTGAAGAACCGAAACAACAAATAGCGGAATTAGCGCAGTCCGTAATCCGAATGAAGAAATGCCATTAGAAAGATTGACGACCAGCGCGCACCAGTAGGCCCGAAGTTTGAGAGCAGCGCGAAGTGACATCGCTGGTTCCAGCACTTCTATAGATTCTGAAGTGTCCTTGGTTGGATGACCCAGGCCCTTTGGCAACGCAAAGTAAGCGGTTAGAGCGGCCAAGGTAAGCGTTGCAGCGTAGACAAAGAACGGCGCTCTGATACTGAAACCAACAACCAGGCCGCCAACCGCCGGGCCGGCGAGCCCACCGAATAAGAACCCACCTTGATAGGTACTGGCTGCTCGTCCGCGATGAGTTGAGTCCACAGTGCGCAGGAGCAGCGACATAGAGGAAACGGTGAACATTGCGGAACCAGTTCCACCTAGACCCCGAAGAAAAATTAGTTGTTCAAAGGTTTGGGAAAATCCGGCGAGCGCACTTGATACTGCAACAATGCTTAGGCCTATCCACAACACACTTCGCTCACCAAACTTGTTGACTAGCCAACCGCTAGGTGCTGCGCTGATAAAGCGCATCAAAGCAAAGACACTAATGACCGAACTTGCAGCCAATGCGGAAACATCAAAGGTTTGGGCAAATACCGGAATAATCGGTGCCACGATTCCAAAGCCAAGAGCAACGCAGAATGCAACAGCCGTTAGTACCGCTACTTCACCAGGAAGATCTTTAAAGTAGCGATCGAGTAATTTGCGCATGTTTAGTAATAAGTCACAATCTCGAAGCCCTGGGCAACAATCTGTGCCAGTATGTGCTCCCGATGTTCAAACCCGCGGGTCTCTAGTTCAAGTTCTACATCAACCTCGCTGATAGCCAAAGCTGGATTCATTCGAGTGTGTGAAGTTTGAATTATGTTGGATCCGAGACCAGCCACACAGGCTAAAAGTTTTGCAAGCGATCCTGGTTGATCAGTTAATCTAACTTGCACCATCAAGAATCTGCCAGCCGTTGCAAGGCCAGTTCGCAAGACTCGGCTAAGCAATAGAGGATCGATATTTCCACCTGACAACGATGCAACTACCGGCCCTTCAAAAGAATCTGGATCATCCAGGATGGCGGCGACTGCTGCAATACCGCCGGCTTCAACCTGGAGCTTGCTGCGTTCCAAAGTTAGTAACAGTGCTCGTGCCAGAGAGGATTCACTAACAGTTCTAATCTCATCAACATGCTGCGAAATGATTTGGAACGGGACGTCACCAGGTTTTCCAACTGCAATACCGTCAGCCATTGTTGACATTTTTGGCAGCATTTGTGGTGAGCCAGCGGCAAGTGATGGTGGGTAGGCAGCAGCCATTTCGGCTTGGACGCCAATTACTTTTATGTCTGGTCGCAAACTCTTAATTGCGAGCGCGGTGCCAGCGAGCAAACCTCCACCACCGGTGCAGACCACGACTGTTTTCACATCCGGATTTTGCGCCAAAATCTCAAGGCCCATAGTGCCTTGTCCAGCGACAACGTGTTCATGGTCGAACGGATGAATAAAGACCGCACCTGTTTCATTTGAGAATACGCTTGCAGCCATTAGGGCTTCGTCGATTGTTTTGCCATGAAAAACTACATCGGCACCGTAGCCTAGGGTTGCTTGGTATTTAGGCAGTGTTGCACCTTCTGGCATGAAAATAGTTGCTTTGATTCCAAGAATCTGGGCGGCAAGTGCAACACCCTGGGCATGGTTTCCAGCACTAGCCGCGACAACGCCGTTACTGCGTTCGGATTCAGATAATCGAGCAATGCGGTTGTACGCGCCACGAATTTTGAATGATCCAGCTCGTTGTAAATTTTCACATTTAAATGTGACATCAACTCCATATTTCTTTTCGATCCAGCCAGCACTGATGGACGGGGTCTTTTTAATTACGCCATCTAGCAACTTGGCTGCGTCTTTGATGTCCTCAAGATTTACTGGCTGCACGGGTCAATATTGGCACGGCAGAGCGCAACAATCTAATTGTCGAGTTTCATGAGCGATTCAGCCCATGGTGAAAGGCAAGGAGTCTGTGGCCACTTTCATTGGTAAGTTAGGGCTAGAAGTAAACACCTTTAAGGATTTAGGCACATATGACTCTGGCAATTAAAGCATCAGGTTTGGCAAAAGCTTACGGAGATGTGATTGCACTCAATGGAATCGATATTGAAGTTGAGCAAGGCACAGTACTTGGCTTACTTGGACCAAATGGTTCTGGCAAAACTACAACAGTAAGAATTCTGGCTACCTTGCTTCAAGCAGATAGTGGCTCGGCAAGCGTTGGTGGATTTGATGTAGTGACGCAGCCCGATGAAGTCAGAAGCGTGATTGGACTCACTGGGCAGTATGCCGCGGTAGATGAGTACTTAACAGGCCGGGAGAATCTAGAACTTTTCGGTCGACTTTTTCACTTGAGCAAATTTGATGCCGCAAAGCGCGCAACCGAACTACTTGATCGGTTTGATTTGTCGGATGCAGCTGATC
>Ga0214917_10000358_pt1 | contig 59621 bp, 53 predicted proteins | sample LL_1208_BB_MetaG_FD_177983 | JGI IMG/M metagenome (GOLD analysis project Ga0214917, IMG submission 177983) | Freshwater microbial communities from Lake Lanier, Atlanta, Georgia, United States - LL_1208_BB | ecosystem: Environmental > Aquatic > Freshwater > Lake | place: USA: Georgia | collected... | reverse complement strand
TGATTCACCAGTCGCCACTTTGGCCGCATATTCCGCCAACGACATCTGGTCTTTGTGGAAGCGATAGCCAGGCACCATGCCACCACCGACCATGCCACGCAAATTGAGCTTTTTAATCAACGCCTTGCGCGCCGCATACAACGCCGATGCAATCCCCCGTTGCCGGAACTCCGGCAACGTGCTCATATCAGCGCCATACAACCATTCACCAGCTGGTTCGTGATTGGTGAAATAGCCACTTGCAATCATTTCATCAAATGAATGCTGAGCATGCGCCAAATCAATGTTGCGTCGCAACGATGAACTCATCCCCACAATTTGGTCGTCGATTATCGCCACATGTTGCCCCGCCGGAAAAACACCGACTTGACTGATGATATGTTCACGGCGAAACAAATGGGACGGATCGAGTGATGGATAGCAACGTTGTTGCAACGACTCGAGTGCATCAGCATCTTCTAGCCGCGTTTGACGAATATGTACCTGCGCTGTTGTCATTACAATACCGATCGCACTGCCGCATCAAGTACAGCCAAACCTTCTTGGAGTTGCTCATCGGTAATTACCAGTGGCATCAACAAGCGCACACAATTGGTGTACAGGCCGGCCCGCATCGTAATCACTCCATGTTGTAGACAATAATTGCTGATTTTGGCGACCGCTTCAGGATCAGGCTCGCGCGTGGTGCGATCTTTGACGAATTCGATGGCAATCATGCTGCCCAAACCTCGCACATCACCGACCTTGGGAATGTCGCGTTGCCAAGTCTCGCCAAGGGATTTAATCTGGGCACCGATTTTTTGGGAGCGCTCGAGTAAATCGCCGTCTTGGAATTGATTCATGACTTCGAGCGCTGCGGCGCATGCCAACGGATTACCGCCATAGGTACCACCGATACCACCAACATGCACTTTATCCATCAATTCAGCACGACCCGTCACCGCAGCCAATGGCATCCCAGCGGCAATTGATTTGGCCGTGACAATAATATCAGGTTCGACACCCATTTGTTCCATGGCAAACAACGTACCCGTACGCCCAAAGCCACACTGTACTTCATCGGCAATCAAGACAATCCCGTATTTGTCGCACAAGGCCCGCAAGCGTTGCATGTAGGCTTTGGGCACCGGGATAAAACCACCTTCACCTTGGACCGGCTCGATGATAATCGCTGCCACGGCGTTTGCATCAACGTGCGTCAACAACATTCGTTCGAGTTGGTCGGTACAAGCGCCACTGCACGCGTTTTGACACATGCGGCATTGATATTCATACGGGAATGGGGCGCGATAGACTTCGGGTACAAATGGTCCAAGATTCTTTTTGAAGGCGGTTTTTGACGTAAGTGACAATGTCAACAATGTGCGGCCGTGATAGCCACCTTCAAAGGCAATGATTGCTTGGCGACCTGTGGCCACCTTGGCGATTTTGATGGCGTTTTCGACCCCTTCGGCACCGCTATTCGCCAAAATCGTTTTGCAGGCACCGCTAATTGGCACCGCATCATTGAGTCGTTCACACAATTCGACGTAGGATTCATAGGTGCCGACAAGTGCCGAGAAGTGAATCAATTTTTGAGCTTGGGCGTGAATCGCATCGACCACTGCCGGCATGGTATGGCCAGCATTCAACACCCCAATCCCGCCCACAAAGTCGATATAGGTGTTACCGTCCACGTCAGTTACCGTGGCGCCATGGGCGTGGTCAATCGCAATCGGGTGCGCTTTGTAAAGGCCGCTCGGCACCGCAGCTTCGCGACGTGCCACAATCGCGCGCGATTTGGGACCAGGAACTTCTGTAACAAGATTAATCGTCTTTGCCATTGCAAAATCCTTTCAACCCATAACACTACTCGGGGATTTGGCCACCGAACTGCTCTGCATATTGTAACCGATAGAGCCGTGCATAATACCCATTTAATGCCAATAATTCATCGTGAGTACCATCTTCGACCAATTTGCCACGATGTAACACCAAAATCCGATCAACGTAACGAATCGTCGACAAACGATGGGCGATTACTAGCGATGTGCGCCCTTTCAGCAAACGTTGCACGGCGACCTGCATGATTTGCTCTGTTTCGGTGTCGACACTACTCGTCGCCTCGTCGAGGATGAGCATGACCTCGGGATTAAATGCCATGGCTCGCGCAAACGCCAACAACTGCCGTTGCCCTACCGACAAATTCGAACCCCGCTCACGGACTTCATAATCGTACGTGCCGGGAAGTTTGTCGATAAACGTGGCAGCCCCCGAAATCTCGGCGGCCGCCTGCACTTGGGCATCACTAATCGTCGCATCATGCAAGCGAATATTATCACGGATTGTACCACTAAAGCAGGTAGGGTCTTGTGGTACGGCACCCACGTGACGACGCAGGTCATGTTGCCGTAGAGACCGAATATCAACACCATCAAGCAAAATAGCACCCTGTTGGATTTCGTAAAACCGCGCCATCAAACTCACCAACGATGTTTTGCCGGCTCCTGTCGCCCCTACCACTGCCACCGCTTGCCCGGCGGGAATCGTAAACGATACCCCTTTGAGTACTGGTTCTGCGGGGTCATAGCCAAACACCACATTTTCAAACGTAATTTCACCACGCACCGGGGTAGCGAGTTCTAACGGCGCCACAGGGTCGGTAATTTCGGCTGGGGTATCCAACACGCGGAATACCCGTTCCGACGACGCCATAGCACTCTGGAGGGTGTTGTAGCGGTCAGCTAGTTGTCGAATCGGCTGAAACGCCTGATCGGTATATTGAATAAATGCCACCAACAACCCAATGGTCACATAATTGCCTAATACGAGATTCCCACCTAGTGTCAACAATACTGCTGACGCCATCACCGATGTCACATAAATCGTGGGGAAAAAGACTGCAAAGGTGGTGTTGGAACGAAACTGTGACTGCAAGTAGTCTTTGCTGATTGTCGAAAAGAATGTCCGACTGCTTTCTTCGCGCCGAAACAGCTGTGTCACCAGCACACCGGTGATTTGTTCGTTGAGATAGGCGTTGATGCGTGCGAGGCGTTGGCGCATCACGCGGTACGTTGTACGCATAATCCGCTGAAAAATAATCGTCGACAAAATCACCACGGGGAAAATACAAAACGACACTAACGCCAAGCGCCAACTCAACACCAGCATCGTCACCACAATAAACAACAAGCGCACTAAGTCACCCAGCAACGCTACAGTGCCTTGGGTGATAAAGTCGTTGAGTGCATCGACGTCATTGGTAATGCGGGTAAGCAAGCGCCCGACCGGATTGTGATCGAAAAAACTCAGACTCATCGATTGAATATGGCGAAATATCGCCATTCGGATATCGATAATGATGCGCTGGCTCATCGATTGCATCATGTAGGTTTGCACATAACGAAACAAAAACGAAAAGACCAATGTAATTGCATACCAAAAGAAAATCGGCCAAATGCCCGCCACATCACGCTGAGCAATCGGACCATCAATAGCCGTACGAACCAAATACGGCGGGATGAGCTCAACCAAGGCGCTCCCAATCATTAACATTATTGCCGCGGTCAATGACCATTTATACGGTATCACAAAGCCCATGAGACGACGTACGAGTCGTCCATCATAGGCTTTACCAAGTATTTCATCATCATAAAACGTCATGACATCCCCCGTTATTCAGCACATCTGGTACCCATATTGCACCGACAAATTAGGCGTTATCAACGGCATCAGCCAATGTTTCACGTTGATACATGGCGGTATATAGACCACCTTTGGCCAACAGACTGGCATGTGAACCCTGCTCGGCGATTTCGCCATCACGGAGTAAGACAATCAAATCGGCATCTCGCACTGTGGCGATGCGTTGGGCAATCAATATTGCAGTGCGCCCTTGGCGAAATTGCCGCAGTCCTTCAAGAATCTGGGCTGCCGTATGCGTATCGACACTCGACAAGGCATCATCGAGCACCAATATCGCCGGATTGCGCAATACCGCCCGGGCAATGGCTGTACGCTGCTTCTGGCCACCCGACAACGTAACCCCACGCTCACCAACCAAGGTGTCGATGCCTGAGGGGAGTTGCACGATGTCATTGCTCAACCGTGAAATAAGCAGGGCTTGTTCGATTTCTTCGTCTGATGCATCAGGGCGCCCAAAAGCAACGTTTTCACGCACTGGCACACTAAACAAAAACGTATCTTGGGGCACATAACCGATTCCCTCGCGTAACGATGACAAGGCAATATCGCGGATGTCGTGGCCGTCCACTGCAATCGTCCCCTCGCTGGGGTCTTGTACGCGCGCCAACAAATTCACCAACGTCGTCTTGCCACCACCGGTAGCACCTACGATAGCCACCGTTTGCCCTTCGGCGACTTCAAACGAAATATGCCGCAAAATCCAGCGCGCATCTGCGCCACTGCCAACGGATACTCCGACATTGTGGAACTTGATTGCACCAGTGACGGCATGTGTGATACCACCATGCGCATCGTTATTCCGAATCGACGGGACGCGCTGCAATACTTCACCGAGGCGCCCGGCAGCAGATACCGCTTGCTGATACAAATCAACTGTCCAGCCCAATGCCACCACCGGCCACCCCAAAGCAGCCAGATAACTGTTGAACAATACCAGGTCCCCAATGGTCATTTTGCCGTCAGCTACTTGTTGACCACCAATCAACAATACCAGTGAGCCAATAATCCCCATTACCAGACTAATAATTGGCCACAACAATCCACTCAACAACACGTAGCGTACGTTTTGGGCACGGTAGCGTTCATTGACCCGCAAAAATTCTTCGGTCTCTTGCACTTCTTGGGTATAGGCTTTGATGGTACGGATGCCCGAAAAATCTTCTTGGACGCGCGTCGATACTTCGCCAAACAAATCTTGCACTTTACGAAAAATCAGCCGCATCCGGGCACCAACCACAACAAACAAAATCGTGACCACCGGAAGCAACGCCAACACAATCAATGCCAGTGTTACATTGGTAGCCACCATTAAAGCCGATGCAGAAATAATCAATAGGACTGCACCGATTTGTTGAACTCCTGGTCCAAAAAATTGCCGAATCGCCGAAATATCGTTGGTGACCCGAGTCATTAAGTCACCCGTATGATGTTCACCATAAAATTTTTGATCGAGCAGTAACAACCGATGAAACATCGCTTCACGGACATCACCTTCGACTTGGTGCGCTGTACCGAGGATCAACACCCGCGACAAAAACCCAAATAAAAATACGACAGCGGCCATCCCCAACATTTTGAGTGCCGCTGTGACGAGATCATCCCAAATAATCCCTTTCGTATTAATTTCGTTGACAACAACACGCACAATCTGCGGGACTAGCACCGTAAACCCGATTTGGATGGCGTTACACAATATCCCTACAGCGTAGCGCCAACGATAACGCACCACATACGGCCACAATGCACGTAATTGATTCATTGACCAATCCCTTAAACTTGGATTCCTGTCTGACGGCTAGTATACCACTGCAAAACAGCATCGCCCACACACATTGCGTGTATAGGCGATACGTGTTTATTGAATTACGAAAAACTTACACTGAAACTGATTTTTCGTCGTTCTGCATAGCCATTTCGCGGCGTTTCTGGTCACGCTTGCGTTCTTCTTGGTTGAGCAAGCGCTTCCGCAAGCGGTAGTTCTTGGGGGTGACTTCGAGCAATTCGTCGTCGCCGAGGTATTCGACAGCGTCATCAAGGCTCAAGTTGCGCGGGGTTTCGAGGCGCAACGAATCGTCTGCACCTGACGAACGCATGTTGGTCAAATGCTTCTTTTTGCAGCAATTGACTTCGAGGTCACGTTCACGGATGTGCTGACCGATAATCATGCCTTCGTACACTTCGATACCCGCACCAATGAACAATTGACCGCGCTCTTGGGCGCCAAACAGCCCAAAGGTGGTGGTCATACCAGATTCTGAAGCGACAAGTGAACCCAACGCCCGGGTGCTGATTTCACCCATCATTGGTTGGTATTCGAGGAACAGCGCATTGAGCTGGCCTTCGCCACGTGACGCCGTCATGAATTGTTGGCGGAAGCCCAACAAGCCACGGGTTGGCACATGGAAGGTCAAATTAACCGTACCGTCTTCACGGTAGCTCATATCGCGCATCTGCCCACGGCGTTGCCCGAGCAACTCGATGACGGTGCCTTGATATTGTTCAGACACTTCGATTTCGACTTGTTCGACTGGTTCCATCCGCTGACCATCAACAATTTTGAAAATAACTTCAGGGCGTGATACTTGGAATTCATATCCTTCGCGGCGCATGTTTTCAATCAAAATGGTCAAGTGCAATTCACCACGGCCACTCACCACAAAGGCATCGGGCACATCGGTGTCTTCGACACGCAACGCCACGTCGCGGTCACGCTCGGTATACAAGCGATCACGCAACTTGCGCGACGTGACGTGTGTCCCTTCGCGCCCAGAGAGGGGGCTAGTGTTAACACCAAAGGTCATCCGCACAGTGGGTTCTTCGACGGCAATAATCGGCAATTGCTCGGCACCGACCACATCGGCAACCGTGTCACCAATCATTCCATCGGCAATCCCTGACAATGCGATGATTTCGCCAGCTTGGACTTCTTCGACTTCGGTGCGATTCAATCCGCTATAGACAAAGAGTTGGATAATCTTGGAGTTTGTTTGCGTACCGTCGTGGGCAAAGCGCACGACTTGTTGGGCCTTGCGCAACGTGCCACGGCGCAGACGACCCATCATGATTTTGCCACGATAATCATCATAAAACGTATTGGTGACCAACATTTGTGCCGAAGCCTGATCGTCGACGTCAGGAGCTGGGATGTTTTCGACAATCGCATCAAACAATGGCTCGAGGGTATTAGCCAAATTGTTGAAATCAGTACCGGCAATACCATTGAGGGCACTAGCAAAAATCACCGGGAAGTCGGCTTGGTCATCGTTTGCACCGAGTTCAACAAACAAATCAAATGTTTCGTTGACGACCCATTCTGGCCGCGCATTAGGGCGGTCGATTTTGTTGACGACGACAATGGCTTTGTGACCAGCCAACAATGCCTTTCGCAACACGAAGCGTGTTTGTGGCATTGGACCGTCAACCGCATCAACCAACAACAACACACCATCAACCATATTCATGACCCGCTCGACTTCGCCACCAAAGTCTGCGTGGCCTGGGGTATCAACAATGTTGATTTTGGTGCCCTTGTATACCACGGCCGTGTTTTTGGCCATGATAGTAATGCCGCGCTCACGTTCGAGATCGTTCGAGTCCATGACTCGTTCGCTGACCTGTTGGTTTTCACGGAATGTCCGTGATTGACGAAGTAGTCCATCGACAAGGGTGGTTTTGCCGTGGTCTACGTGCGCAATGATTGCAATATTGCGCAAATCGGATCGCTTCATGATTACTCCATAGGTAACATACCAAACGCCTCGACCGCAGGTCGGGGCGCATCGATGCAACACTCAACAATGTTAGTGTACCACGATACGGCAGTTTGTGTACGCACAAATCAATTGTGATTCATCCACATCATCAACGGGTTATCCACAGTTAACAATGACAACGATTACATTTTTCAAAAAATACACTTCACGCACACACTGTTTTAGGCAGCAACGTCGCTTCGCATTATTAGGATAGTAGATAAATCATTTATTTATATAAGAAACCGTTGTAATACTAGTCACTGTGGATATGTTGATAAAAGTGTTTTGAGTGAATTTAATCAGTAATTATGCGTGGATAATTCGTGGACGAATATCCACAGGTCGTGCACCACAAAAAAAAGCTCATGCATTCATCAACAAATCATGCACCGACATACACTGCTTGTCCACACGGTTCTCCACATTTTGTGTGGACAAGCTCAAACGCTCCAAAAAATATCCACCCACTATCCCATACCTCTCCACGAGTTATCCACTGTTTATACACGGGATAACTGTAAAGAAAAACAGTAACAATAATACAAAAAATCACCCCGTCACACCATACGATGGTGCAACGGGGTGCGGAATGAAGTAACAATCATTCGGGTTTATTTTTGGGGTTGTCGTCTTCGTTGTCGAGTGAATTAATAAAATCACGAAACATCGACAAGGTGTCGTCATTTGTTGCTGGCTCTTCGGCTGGTGTAGGGGCATCGCTACGTGGTGAAGCCCCAGGTGAACGAAACAGCGGGGTTTCTTGTTGGTCATCGGTGTCGAAGGGGATGCTCGATTGGTCAAAGACATGTGGTGCGACAAAAATTGGCACATTGGCACGGATTGCAAGTGCAATAGCGTCACTCGAGCGAGCATCGATAATAATTTGACCAGATGTGGCTATTGCAACAATTTGGGCATAAAACGTAGTGTCTTGGATATCGTTGATAATGACATGTTCAATTTGGGCATTGAGTTGATGAAAAACCGTATTGAGCAAATCGTGTGTCATTGGCCGACTCGGCGTTAAGCTTTGCAGTACAAACGATATTGCGTCTGCTTCGAATTGACCAATCCAAATTGGCAAATAACGCCGACTATCAGACTCACGCAACACGACCACACGATTTTGCGTGAGCAAACTTACCCGCACACTATCGACCGTGACTCGTATCATCGCGCTTCCTTTCATCCATTGCATAAATGTTAATACGTATATAATACACGTGTTTTGCAATTAGTGGGGAATATTCTTTTCACGGAGTCTAATTCGGCGGTTAATGGTGTTCTGGAGTACGTGCAGTTAGTTGACATGCCTATGCTTGCATCGTATGATGGCGATGATATTGTGATTGTAATGCGATGCAAATGATTATTCCAAAGTCAAATTCACCGATTGTAATGAACTGGTTCTTTGCGTTACGCCGGAGCGAAATAGCCGTGCGGCGCATAATATGGTATGTCGTCGATCGCATGCCGTTGCCACACACAACAAAAACACGCCTTGCGCCGCACATCCAACGCGAATACGTGCAGGCTCAAGAAGTGGCATTGCATGCGGCGCGAGCTACATTGATGGGAACTACATACCAAAGTAATCGTGCGGAAAAGGCTTTTTTGCCGCCAACCACCAACGAATTGTTTGTCGTCGATGCGTTACTTGACCCACAAGTGGCAGGGCATATCACGATGGCTGTGATTGTCAGTCTCATATTAATATTTGGCAATAACATCATTGAAAAAAGTGGTTTGCATGGCAAAGATCGTCCCGGAATGAACCAAAAGTCTGGGGTTGATATGACGGTTGAAATCGATGCTCCGTTACCGCAAGTGGTGAGCGCTTCAGAATTAACCGTGCCACATATGGTGACGCCCCTGCCGAGCGCTGCTCCGCCCTATTTGTTTTATCATCGCATTCAAGCCAATGACACCCTTGGAGTAATTGCTGCCGAGTACGGCATAAGTCCAAGAGTACTGTTTTGGGCAAATGGCTTGCAAAATGGTCGCGTGTTCATCGTGGGGAGTACCTTGCGGATTCCGCGTTTGCCCGGTGTGTCATATACAGTCGAAGAAAAAGACACCATCACCTCGATTGCCACACAATTTGATGTCAAAACAGAAGCGATTACCTTGTTTCGTCCAAATCGGGTCCATCAAAACGAAGATCTTGTAGTTGGCAAAGAAATATTCATCCCCAACGTTGTGCCAGCATACCCGCAAGCCATCATCAACAAATATGGTAGTGATGATGGGGTGGCGAACATGGAAGCCATTGAGACCGTTACGGTACTCCAAGATGAAACAAATGTACGTAATGGTCCAGGTCGTGCATTCGACAAAATAACTACTGTACGACTCGGTCAACGCCTCATCCCAATTGCACGCTATGGAAGCTGGGTCAAGCTTGAACTTACTCCCGGTGAAATCGGCTGGATTAAGGGTTCACTCCTTGGAATGTCAGATGGGCTGGTGAGTGGATTGCCGACTGCAACCAATGTGCCATGGCCACCACCGCGCTGGACGTGGCCAACGACTGGGCAATTAACATCACCATTTGGGTGGCGTACGCAACCCATGTATATGTTTCATAATGGTATCGACTTGGCGAATGCTGCTGGTACGCCGATTTATGCGGCACGCTATGGTCGGGTGTTTGAGGCGGGTTGGTGTAGTGGGTTTGGTTATTGTGTGCGCATTGATCATGGGGGCGGGGTCGTCTCCATTTATGGGCACATGCTCAAAAAACCTGTTGTCCATGTAGGTGACATTGTCGACATGGGCGATTTTATTGGGTTGATGGGAAGTACCTTTGATGCCGCAGGTGGTGGCTATTCGACAGGGGTACATTTACATTTGACCATCAAAATCAACGGTAAATATGTTGACCCGCTCAATTATTTGCCTTAAATCAAAGGATAAATGGTGACAACGCAACACCCAATGGGGCGGCGCATTGCGCTGGCCGCAATGTTAATCGCTGTAGGGAGTATTACCAGCCGCCTAATCGGAGTTATCCGTGAGGCGGTTTTTGCGGCGACCTTTGGCCGGGGCAACGAATTAGCCGCTTTTACTGCAGCGTCAACGATTCCCACGCTCGTCTATGATCTGTTGTTGAGTGGTGCGCTAAGTGCTGCCTTGGTACCGGTATTTAGTCGCGTCGTGCAACAACCCGAGGTGCGCGATGCGTTGGTATCGCGGGTGCTGAGTCTGATGTTGGTCGTCGTAAGTGGCATCATATTGCCATTGTTGTGGTTGGCACCCCAGGTCGTGCAATTGCTTGCTGGGGGCTTTGATGCCAATCTACAACTGCTCACAACCACCATGGTGCGTTGGATGTTGTTTGCTGTACCATGCATGGTGGTGGCCGGCGTGATGACGGCAGTGCTTCAAGCTCAACAACAATTTGTACTTCCCGCTTTCGCTACTAGTATTTTTAATATTGGGATTATTATTGCGGCAGTCATCCTTGCACCATGGCTTGGACCAATCGCCCTCGCAATTGGCATGGTGTTAGGTGCGGTATTACAAGTGGCCTTGCAATATTATGGGTTGCGCCAGAGCCGATTGACTTGGCGCACTGATTGGCGCGATCCGTCGATTGTCGAAATGTTGCGGTTATATGCCCCAGTGGCACTGGGGATGGGATTTTCGGCGATTGGTACACTCATCGACCGTCGCTATGCCACCGACTTTGGTGCCCAAGTATTACCGACGATGCGTTATGCCACCACACTCATCCAATTCCCATTGGGGTTGGTGGCTGCTGCCGTGTCGACGGCGATATTGCCGTCACTCGCACGTTTGAGCGATAGTAAATCGCGCGAACAGTTTCGCAGTACGGTTGGGACTGCCTTGACAGTAGTAATTGCCTTGATTGTGCCTGCCAGCCTAGTATTGTGGTTGATTCGTGTGCCTATTACTGCAGTGATTTTGCAACGCCAAGCCTTTAGTGTGACAGATACTCAAGCCGTCGCCAATACGCTGATGTACTACATTCCTGGGCTTCCGGCTGCAGCCATCGATCAGATTTTGCTGTTTGCTTGTTATGCCCGCGGGCGCACCTTGGCCCCCAATTTGGTGCAAGGTGGGGCGATTATCGCCTATGTATTAGGGGTGTGGTTGGTGATGCCATGGCTTGGCCATAGTGCCGAGACCTTGGCAATGGCTAATTCCATCCAGTGGATTGCCCATATGCTCTTGATGGTACTCTTGTGCCAACAACAATTTGATTTGCGTGGTCTGGCAATTGGTCAGACCTTGGTATTGTGTGTAATTGCCGCAGCAGTAACCTGGGCGATTGTCCAAGCGATCTTGGTGCTGGTGGTAATTTCGCAGGTATTGATGCAAGTCATCGTGATTGCCGGTGTAACCGCAGTTGTCTACCTCGTGGTGGCTTGGTTACTCGGGATTACTCCGGTATTACTTGCGGCTGATTTACTCCGGCAACGGCTAATGACGGTAATTATGCGATTGTGGCCAACGCCGCCGCAAGCACGCCTTTGATTTGGTCATAACTCAGTAATGCCTGAGCCGTTGGCGCATCGACCCAACGATAATCACTGATGCCTTCGCTGGTTTGGAGGGTGACGGTTTGTTGTGTTGTGTGCATCACAAAAAAATCAACTTGCTTGTGGAGCGTGCGTCCTTTTTTGACCACATCGTAGTAAATCGTTTGCACCAACGGACCTAACTCCCCACTGATGCCGGTTTCTTCGTATACTTCACGAATCGCGGCGACGGCGCTGGTTTCGCCCGCTTCGAGGTGTCCTTTGGGGAATGTCCATTGACCGTATTGGTCAAAAATCACCAACACCAGTACTCCATCGGGGGTTATACGGAAAATCACACAGCCGGCGGCATGGGGAGCGGTGTCACGCATGCAATCCTCGCTTCAGTCGTTATATATACAAAAAACTTACGGACGCGCAATCAAATTATTCAACCATTGTTCCATGCTCAAGGTGAATTGGGCTAGCGAGGTTTGGCGCGTCCATTCGCTGATGGTGGCGAGGTTTCCTGACGCCAACAAAATTCCCATCAAAATCAACAACGTCCCACTCGCCATGCTGGTGGTATGGAGCATGAATTCACGACCGGCTATGGTGACAAAGTAGGCTCGGCCTTTGATGAATTGCCAAAACTTCGAGCCAGTCCCAAGCTTGCTAAAAAACGACGCAATGATGATTAATGGCGTCCCTAACCCAAGTGCATAGACAAACGCTAATAATGCCCCTTGGAGCACTGCAATCCCTTGGGTGGCGAGTAGCGTCAAGAGGGCGCCGAGGATGGGACCAACACAGGCTGACCATCCCAACGAAAATGTGGCACCGTACAAAAACGACCCCAACACGCCTTGAACCGGGCGGTCTTGGAGCTGGATGCCACTAAACCCAATCCCCAAGAAACTAAGCACCCCAAAGCCAATAATCAACACCCCGCCTAGTGTAGTCAAGAGGGACAAATACTGAAACAAAAATCGGCTCAGGGCAGTGGCACTTGCCCCAAACAACACCATGGTAGTGGCCAACCCACAAAAAAACGCAATCGACATCATCGTGACATGTTCTTTTTTGGTTTGAAAGGTGAAGGCAAAATAAGCGGGTAGGATGGGTAACGTGCAGGGTGACAGAAAGCTCAATAACCCGGCCAAAAATGTGACGGGAATCAACACCCCAATTCCGTTTTGTGCTGAACTGAGGAGCGAATTATTTGGAGTCGTTACGATGAGGGCAATAACCGCGACAAGAATGACACCTACGATTCCCCATACAAACGGGCGCCAGCTATTTTTTGCCATCATGTCGATTTCCTTTCTTTGAAAACGAAACTGTACCACGGCTAACAGGTCTGATTGTGACACATCAAAGTGAATAGTTGGTAATGATACGTTGGGCAATTGTCATTCCATGTTCCATGGCGAGATGGATGCGCCCAAGTCCAGCCATGGCATCACCCGTGAAGTATAACCCATCTGATTGCTCATATGATTCTAATATGGTGTGGTCGGCTTTGCCGTTGGGCAAGGCATACTTCCAACCTTGGCGATCGAGCCATAACGGCAAAGGGAATGCGTAATCGAGCAGTTGACTGAGGCGCGGTACGAGTTCAGCGATGAGGGTTGCCTCATCGGCTTGCCACCAATCATTGCTGGCAGCGGGGGCGAGTTGGATGGTAACGAGCGTTTGTCCAGCCGGGACGCGGCTGGCGTGTTTGTCGTGCTCCAATGCCAGCCACGAAAAGGGATGTAGGCGGTCGCTATTGACCAACGCATAAAACGGGAATTCAATCCGACCATCAAATGCCATGGTGATGCTCAAGCAAGGACGATAGATGGCGGGGGCGAGTCCACTACAGAGGTGATCAATGATCGCGGGGTCAAGTTGGCTAGCCCGCAAAATTTCGATGGTTTGTGGTGCGGGCGGGGTAAACAATAGCGCATCCCCATGCACAATAAGGTTGTTTTGGTCATCGATGCAGTCATAGCCGGTAGCAGTTTTGACCACATGGTGCAGGCGCGTTTGTAATGAGAGGGTCAGATTGCTGGGGGCAAGTAATTTGGCGAGGTAATTCATGCCGGAGCGGTAGACCAACTTGGGGGCAGTGTTTTGGGTGGGGTCACCAGCAGCTATGTGATTGTATTGGTCAAAAACGCCGACGGGCTTGCTAATATCAATCAGTTGATCATGGGGCAGTGTTTGGGTCAAAAAGGTGAGTTGGTCGGTATCGCTGGTGCGAAAGAATTGGGCACCATGGTCAAATGTGGCATCATTGCGCCGGCGGGTGGCGGCGCGGCCACCTAGTCCACGGCTTTTTTCGATGCAGTGCAGGGTAATCAAAGGGGCTTGTTGGTTGATTGTGTAGGCGGCTGCGAGCCCGCTGACGCCGGCACCGATGATAATGAGCTTCATAAATCTTCCTCTTGCATTATTCAACATATACGATTACAATTATGCAGTATAAGGTCTTCCTTAATTATCCCCTGACCTCGGCTTAATATCGCGATCACGATAGGATATCCCTATCTACGATTAACGTGGAGTTTGCGTATGGCGCCTTTGTTAGATGTCCGCAACCTAGAGACGCAGTTTAAAACACAAGACGGCGTTGTCAAAGCAGTCAACAACGTGTCGTTTTATGTGAATCGCAGTGAAACGCTTGGCATTGTGGGTGAATCTGGCTCAGGCAAGAGTGTCACCTCACTTTCACTGATGCGACTCATCCCCAGCCCACCAGGGAAGATCACCGGCGGTGAGGTTTGGTTTGATGGCCAGGATTTGCTCACCTTGAGCGAAGACAAGATGCGCGAATTACGTGGTAATCGTATCGCCATGATTTTTCAAGATCCCATGACATCGCTCAACCCGGTGTTGACCATTGGTCAGCAAATTGTTGAGTCGTTGGTTTTGCACTTGAAATTGTCAGCCAAAGAAGCCCAAGCTCGTGCAATTGAGCTGTTGAACATGGTCGGAATCCCAGGGGCCGCACGTCGTATCAACGAATACCCCCACCAGTTTTCGGGTGGCATGCGCCAGCGTGTCATGATTGCTATGGCTCTCGCTTGTAACCCCGAGTTGTTGATTGCCGACGAGCCAACCACCGCCCTTGACGTGACCATTCAAGCACAAATCCTTGAGCTCATCAAAAAGTTGCAAGCAGAGTTAGGCATGGCCGTGATTATCATTACCCACGACTTGGGTGTGGTTGCCGGCATGGCTGATCGTGTGATGGTGATGTATGCCGGTCGTGTCGTTGAAGAAGGCAGCACCAGCGAAATCTTCAAAAACCCACGCATGCCGTACACCATCGGGTTGCTCAAATCGATTCCTCGGCTTGACAACGTGTCAGGGAAGCGCTTAGAGCCGATCCGCGGGTTCCCACCCGACTTGATTACATTAACACAAGTCTGTGCATTCGGTGCACGCTGTGATTACTTCAAAGCTGGTTCATGCGATACACAGGTACCGCCGCTCCGCAGTGTTGGCGATAAGCATAATGCTGCGTGTCTGTTTGACATCACGCTTGAGACAGCGGTGAACGAGGCTGTATCGTAGTGTATTTGTTAATACAGATGTAATGTAAACAAAAACGGAGGAAGCGGCATGACTGCAGTCAAGACACAAGACCTCATTGAGGTTGATAACTTAAAAATGTACTTCCCTGTGACCAAGGGCATTGTGCTCCGTCGCAAGATTGGCGATGTCAAAGCCGTTGATGGGTTGACATTTGGCATTCGCAAAGGTGAAACCCTCGGGTTGGTCGGTGAGAGCGGTTGCGGCAAATCCACTACTGGGCGTGCCTTGATTCAACTCTACAAACCTACCGGTGGTTCAGTCTTCTTTCGGGGTGTTGATTTAACCAAGTTACCCGCCGAAGAAATGCGTCGCACTCGGCGCAAGGTGCAAATGATCTTTCAGGATCCCTATGCATCGCTCAATCCGCGGATGACTGTCGGTGATATCATTGCCGAGCCGATTCGTGTCCACAAGTTGCGCCAAGGCAAAGATGCCGTGCGCGAACGGGTGCAAGAATTGTTGGCCTTGGTTGGTTTGAACCCCTACTTCATCAATCGTTACCCACACGAATTCTCGGGTGGTCAACGCCAACGCATCGGTATTGCCCGTGCTTTGGCCGTAGAACCAGAGTTTGTGGTATGTGACGAGCCGGTATCAGCGTTGGACGTGTCGATTCAAGCCCAAATCTTGAACTTGCTGGAAGATTTGCAAGACAAGTTAGGCTTGACTTATTTGTTTATTGCCCATGGCTTGGCTGCAGTAAAGCATATCAGTGATCGCGTGGCGGTGATGTACTTGGGCAAAATCGTCGAAATTGCTGATGGTAATGCACTGTACAACACGCCTACTCATCCCTATACGCAGGCATTGTTGTCGGCAGTCCCTGTCCCTGACCCCGAATTTGAGCGGACGCGAACACGGATTATCTTGGTTGGTGATGTGCCGAGCCCACTCAACCCACCGTCAGGGTGCCGCTTCCATACCCGCTGCCCGATTGCAATTGATCAGTGCAAAAGCGATGAACCACCGCTAGTTGACATGGGTGACGGGCACATGGTGTCGTGCTGGCGCATGAAAGAATCAATCGCATTGATGCAACGCTAATCTGCGAATCGTTGCGCTCCACGGATGGAACCATCATGGTTCCATCCGTTTTTTGTGTGCCGTTAAACCACCAATGATTATGTATAATAAAAAAGTAAAGCTGAAGGAGTAAGCATGTTAGACGAGACATTTCAACGTATCCGCGCGCTACCGGGTGTTGCAGGCGTTAAAACAACCACCACTGGGGATGGTGTCGTGGTGCAATGTCGGAGTGACGCCAATGTGGCGTCATTGCGACAACTATGTGATACAGCAAATTTGGCATTGGTTATCGAACATGTCGACACCGAAATCACCCCCGAAGAAGCCGAAATCGCCGATTTGCCGCAAATGATTCGATTTACGATTACCTGTTTGATTGCCACGGCGATTGGCTGGATGCTCGATGGACGCGAACAAATATCGTTTTGGATTCCCGCATTTTTTTATATTGTGGCATATGGCTTTGGTGGTTATTACAGCCTACTTGAATCGATTGATTCACTAAAAAAACGCGAATTCGATGTCAACACATTGATGATTGTGGCCGCCTTGGGGGCGGCTGTCTTGGGCGAGCCCCGCGAAGGGGCCTTGCTAATGTTTTTGTTTTCATTATCGGGTACTCTCGAAACGTATGCAATGGGGCGTACCCATGCCTCGATTCGTTCCTTGATTGCCATGACTCCCCGTGAAGCCGAGTTGTTGATTGCTGGCGAAACCCGCATCACTTCGGTCGAAGCCATTGTGCCTGGTGATGTGGTGCTTGTACGCCCGGGTGCCCAAATCCCCACAGACGGGTTGATTCGTGCTGGCGCATCGACAGTCAACGAAGCCTCAATTACTGGTGAATCAATGCCGGTGGAAAAACATCTAGGGGCCAAGGTGTTTGCCGGCACGTTGAATGGTCAGGGTGCCCTCGAAGTCGAAGTAACTGCCGACGCCTCACAATCAACGCTGGCGCGAATTGTGTCGGTGGTGCGCGAAGCGCGTGAACAAAAAGCCAATAGTCAAGACTTTACTGATCGAGTGATTGGGGTCTATTACGCCTATGCCGTTGTGATTGTCACCTTGTTGGCAATCGTAGTGGGTCGCGTGTTTTTGGATGAAGCGTGGTCGGCAACGGTGTATCGCGCGATGACGTTGATGGTGGTGATGTCACCTTGTGCCTTGGTAATTTCGATTCCGGCGGCGCTGTTGTCGGCATTGGCGCGGGCGGCGCGGAGTGGTGTGCTGTTTAAGGGTGGGCGCCAACTCGAGGCTGCCGCCACAGTGAAAGTCGTGGCGTTCGACAAAACAGGTACATTGACGACGGGGCGTCCTGGGGTGGTTGCGCTAATCCCTGTGGGTGGTCCGGGTCGACTGCATGCCGTGACGCCGATTCCTGATACGCAAACCGTCCCTCCTGATGACCAAATGGGTGAATTAACTGCTGACCAGATGTTGTTGTTGATGGTGGCAGCGGCAGTCGAACAATCATCTGAGCACCCAATCGCACGGGCAGTGGTATTGAGTGCCAAAGAGCGCGGCTTGCCCATCCCCGAAGCCGGTGAATTCAAAGCGTTGATTGCAGCCGGTGCGACTGCCGTGGTCAATGGGCAACGCTTGCGCGTTGGCAAAACAACCCTGTTTGGGATGGTCACCCCCGATGTATTGATTGAAGTACAAGCACAGCAGCGCAACGGCAATACGGTGATTGCCGTAGGGTCAGACGATGAAGTGTGGGGATTGATTGCTATTGCCGATACGATGCGTCCTGAGGCGCACCAAGCGTTGCACGATTTGCGGGCAGCCGGCTATCGCCTGGCGTTGTTGACTGGCGACAACGAGCACGTAGCACGAGCCTTGGCCAAAGATTTGGGACTCGATGATGTGCAGGCGGAATTGCTCCCCCAAGACAAAGTCGAAGCGGTGCGTGATTTGCAAACGCGCTACGGTCCCGTGGCAATGATTGGTGATGGCATCAACGATGCTCCGGCACTTGCGACTGCCACGCTTGGGGTTGCCATGGGGACTGGTGGTACCGATGTGGCTCACGAAAGTGCCGATGTGGTATTGATGCGTGATGATTTGAGTCGTTTGGCAGGTGCGCTCGATTTGGCGCGGCGCGCGCAATCGGTTGTGCGGCAAAATCTTATTTTTGCATTTGCGGTTATTGCAACGCTGGTGATTTTTACACTCAAGGGGAGTATGATTTTGACATATGGGGTGATTGGTCACGAAGGAAGCACGTTGTTGGTGGTTGCAAATGGGTTGCGGATGTTGCTCCCAATCCGCCAATCAAAATAATCAGAAGCGAGGGTGTAATGTCGATTAAAGCAGATCGTTGGATTCGCCAAATGGCAGTCGCACATGGCATGATTGAGCCATTTGTTGATCGCCAAAAACGCGAAGGGGTGATTTCGTACGGGTTATCGTCGTATGGGTATGATATGCGTGTATCGGACGAATTTAAGATTTTTAGTACGAGTCCATACAATACCGTAGTTGACCCCAAAAACATTGACGACCGGATTTTTCAACACTTCAAAGGGGATGTGTGTATTATCCCACCCAACAGTTATGCCTTGTGTCATTCATTGGAATACTTTCGTATTCCTGCCGATGTATTGGTATTGGTGATTGGTAAATCAACCTATGCTCGGGCAGGGATTATTGTCAATGTCACTCCTGGCGAGCCGGGCTGGGAAGGGCAATGGACTATCGAAATAAGCAATTCGACCCCGTTGCCTGCCAAAATCTATGCCAACGAAGGCATCGCGCAATGCCTCTTTTTCCAAGGTGATGAATTATGCGAAACGTCGTATCGGGATAAATCAGGGAAATATCAAGGCCAACGAGGGATTGTGTTGCCACGGGTTGAAGGCATCTCATAAGAGTATTTTGCCCGTTGTAATGAATTAGCGTATAATGTGACATATCTCACCAATGATGCTGTGAATGGTGTCTAAATCAAAGACGTAGGAATTGTTGTCTCGTGGAAGATGAAGTGATATGAGTGAATTAGGTGACCGCTTACGAGCGGCCCGTGAATCTCAGGGTATTAGTTTGTCACAAGCCGCCGCAGAAACGCGTATCTTGCAGCGGTATTTGGTTGCCCTCGAAGAAGGGGATTACAAATACCTGCCTGGCGACGTATATGCGCGGGGGTTTATCCGCAATTATGCCCTTTACCTCAAAATCCCAGTTGAAGAACTGATTCAACTCTATCGGTATGAGCGTGGTCGCACCGAACCAATTGTGATTCGGCCTGCAGTTGTGGCACCTCAGATTCGCAGTGCCGTGCTCCCAAATTTTTTTGGAGTGTTCTTTGTCGTATTGACCGTTGCCGGACTGGGGTATTTGGTATTGCGTGGGGTAGAATTCCTTAATGTACCAACAAATACGCCAAATGTGGTTGCCAGTGATGCAACGGCTACAATTGCAGTGGTGGCGCCGACGGCGCTTCCCACTGATCCTACCGCTCCAGCCGCAGATACTCCGGTGCCGGCGCCCACCGCAGCCCCAGTTGCTGTGGCCGCCACACCGACCCTCGAAGCACCGATTGTGTTAGGAATCAAAATCGATGACGGTCAAAATCCCGGTTCGTGGATTAATGTCAAAGTCGATAATAAGTCAGTGTTTCAACGAGTGCTTAAAGCAGGTGAATCACTGCGCTATACTGCACAACGCACCGTGTGGGTGCGCGCGGGCAATGCGTATGTGGTAACGGTAAATGTCAATGGTGTCGATCAACGATTGAGCACGACCCCTGGTGATGTGGTATCGTTTTCATGGCCACCGCCCTAAATCATGCGAGGCAATTGGTATGCTGTGTATCAATTAAAAACAATATTACGCGGGGGAACAGCACGCCCCCGCGTCGTTGTGCAAAGGAGCAGGATATGGCTAGTGAAAGTAGCTTTGATGTGGTATCAGAATTTGACCGTCAAGAAATGGTCAATGCCATCGATCAGACACGCCGTGAAGTACAAACGCGCTATGATTTGAAAGATACCAACACGGATATCGAACTGAGTGATAAAGAAATCACCATTGCGACAGAATCCGAGATGCATTTGACTGCGATTCGTGACATTTTGCAGAGCAAAGCAATGCGACGTAACTTGTCGATCAAAATTTTTAAGTTTAATCCACCACTTGAAGTCGCCGGGGGGCGGATTAAACAAGTCATCACCCTCCAACAAGGCTTGTCGGATGAAGTAGCCAAAAAAATCCAACGAATCATCAAAGACCAGTTCCCCAAAGTCCAAGGGCGCATCCAAGGCGATGCCATCCGGGTTGCCAGCAAAAGTCGTGACGATTTGCAAGGCATCATTGCTGCGTTGCGCGAACGCGCCGATGAATTTCCGTTGCCGTTACAATTTACCAATTATCGTTAATATATTTACTAGGAAGACCGAATTACATGAAGGTCCACGTTATCACCCTCGGTTGTCCAAAAAACGCCGTTGACAGCGAAGGCATGACAGGTATTTTGGAATCACAAGGGCATTTGCTGGTCGCAGATTCGCACCAAGCCGATGTAGTGATTGTCAATACCTGTAGTTTCATTGCTTCTGCGCGCGAAGAAACCATTAGCGTGTTGACCGAAATGGCTGGTCAAAAGCATGCTGGCCAAAAGCTGATTGCCGCCGGCTGTATGGCCGAAAGCCATGGCGATGTGGTGCGGGCGGTATCTGGCGTCGACGCCATCCTCGGCACTCGCGAATGGATGCGGATTGGCGAAGTGGTTGGTATGCCAGCGAGTGCGGGGGTAATTGCGCCCAAATCATTGATGATTGATTTGCAACAGGTTGATCCCACCGCCATCGACCTCAAAGTCCCTGGTGAATACGCCGATTGGCGCACCGCTGCTATCGACCGTACGGTTAATGGCCCATCCGCCTACCTCAAAATCTCCGATGGATGCAATTTACGCTGTGCGTTTTGCACAATTCCGTCATTCAAGGGTGATATGCGCTCCAAACGCCCTGAGGCGATTATTCGTGAAGCGAGCCAGTTGGTCGCCAAAGGGGTCAAAGAAATCGTGTTGGTGGCCCAACACCTCACCGATTACGGCCGTGATCTCGGCATGAAAGATGGTCTGGCTGATTTGCTCGATCAACTCTGTGCAGTGGTCCCAGCTGACCGTTGGATTCGCTTGATGTATGCCTATCCCCATGGGATTACGCCCCGTTTAATCGAAACCATGGCGAAATACCCACAAATATGCAAATATCTCGATATGCCGTTACAACATGCCCATACGGCCATGTTGCGCCGCATGCGTCGTCCCCCCGATATCGAGCGCACCAAAACAATCATTCGCGATTTGCGCGAAGCCATGCCTGACATTGCGATTCGCTCGACCTTTATCGTCGGTTTTCCCGGGGAAACTCGCGAAGAGTTTGATGCCTTGCACGAATTCTTAGCTGAAATGACTCTCGATCGGGTAGGGGTGTTTCGTTATAGCGATGAGCCTGGAACCCATGCGGCTACCCTCGATGCCAAGGTTCCGCAAAAACAAATCGAACGGCGCTGGCACAAAATCATGCAACTCCAACAAACCGTATCGCAACAGCGTAATCGCATGTGGCGTGGTCGTACCGTAAGGATGCTGGTTGAGGGTGTTGGGAGTGATGAAGATGGCAAGCCGATTTTGGTTGGTCGTTCGTTCCGCGATGCACCAGAAGTCGACGGGCAAGTCTTTGCTCGTGGCAAAGGAGCAATCGGGATGATGGTCAATGTCAAAGTGACCACCACCACCGATTATGATTTGTGGGGTACCATCGTATAAAAATCATCCCCCGGCAACACACAACGGTTGCCGGGGGATGATTTGAAGGTAATGCGAAAGCTACGCGACTTGGTGGCTACCAATTACTTGACGGAGTCGCTCTAACCCTTGTGGGTTGTTGCGGACTAAAAAGTCGATCATGTAGTCTACCGCGGTGTCACTGTAATCGGTCAACAAGCCATCGAGGACTTGTTGAACAACCAAGGTGACAAAGTCTTCTTCGCTGAGTGTGGGGTCGTACACATACGCCAAGCCATCGCGTTGACGATTGAGCACCCCTTTGTCTGCCAGTCGACTCATGGTGGTCATGACGGTCGTATAGGCGATGTCACGATTTTGGGACAGGGCGCGGTGGACTTTTTTGACGGTGCTACATTTATCATGCCAAATCACTTGCATGATTTCTGTTTCTAATGGTCCGAGCACCTTCACCAAGCCATCTTTGGCAGGGCTAAAGCGAAACCGGAGGTTCGGCGCCATAACGGACTCCTCAATTAGGACATACTCTACTACAAGTAGTGTACTACTATATGACGCAAGCAACAATTGGGTTGTATGACGAAGTAATTACAAGATTTCATCATTGGAGTGCTGTAGAAACAACGAGGTGAACCGTGGCAAACGATATGCGTAGTTTGATTCGTGCCGAAATGCAAGCAGTCTTCCCCACATATGTTGCAGAACTGGCGCCGTTTTATGGCATGCAAGAATACCATTTGGGATGGCGTAACCAATCACTGCACACTGAATTTGCCGACCCTGGCAAGTTGCTACGCCCAATCATGACGATTATGGCGGGCCAGATGATGGGCGGTGATATTGCGCATGTGCTGCCGCTTGCCGCTGGCATTCAATTGCTCCATGATTTTTCGTTGATTCATGACGATATCCAAGATGACAGCAATTTACGGCGTGGCCGAGCTACTCTGTGGTCGATATGGGGGATGGCGCAAGGGATTAATGCCGGTGATGGAATGTTTGTGTTGGCGCATATGGCGATTCAACGGATGTCCGATGTCGGGGTCCCCGCCGAGCGCGTATTACAAATATTGCGGCGCTTTGATCGGACGATTTTGTCGATTTGCGAAGGCCAATACCTCGATATTAGCTTTGAAGGCAATCAAGACATCAGCGAATCAGCCTACTTAGCAATGATTGAACGCAAAACTGCAGTCTTAATCGCTGCTTGTGGCGAACTTGGTGCGCTAGCTGCTGGCGCTAGCGATGCCGATGCTGCGTTGCTCGGGCAATTTGGGTTGCACCTCGGCCTTTCGTTCCAAATGCAAGATGACATTCTGGGGATTTGGGGGAGTGCCGCCGAAACAGGTAAACCCGATGCCGCAGATCTGCTCCGCCGTAAACTGAGTCTGCCGGTGATTTACACCTTGGCGCGCGAGCCTGTTGATGGGGCATTGCACCAGCTCTATCGATTGCCTGCTGGTGAAGATGCCGGAATTGTAGCTGCCCGTGAAGTCATGACAGCGTATGGGGCTCACGAAGCGGTGGCGAACATGGCACAAGCGCATTACGCACAAGCGAGTGCGGCCTTGCAGCACATTAGCGCCCCGAATGTCACCAAGAAACAAGAATTGCAAGCCCTCGCCGATGGGTTGTTGGGTCGACGCGTCTAAGGAGGGGTTATGCGTATCGTGATGATTAGTGCGGAATATCCACCCATGGCTGGTGGGGTTGGCGATTATACGCGTCGCCTCAATGCCATGCTGACCCACCAAGGTCACGAAGTGGCTGTGGTGACTGGGCCACAAGGACAAGCCTACCGTGATGCCGCGCGGGTTTATCCGGTGCGCGTCCCGCAGTGGGATGGTGCAGGGATTGCGTCAGTACGTCAAATTATTAGCAAACTACAACCCGAAATCGTGCACATTCAGTATCAAACTGGTGCCTATCAGATGCGGGTTGCGATTAACACGTTGCCGAGTGCGCTCAAACGGGAACGGCAAAAAGGATTGCGGGTGGTGACGACTGCCCATGACTTGCTCCCACCGTACCTCTTCCCCAAAGCAGGTGTATTGCGTGATTGGTATACCAAACGGATTATCCGCGATGCGGATGGAGCGGTTCTTACCAATGCCGGTGACTTTCATACCGTGACAAATGACCCGCGGGGCGCATGGAATCGGCACGCTGTGTTTATCCCGATTGGTGCCAATGTGACGCCAGCGCCGCCTGCGAATTTTGATCGCGAAATATGGCGCAATCAATTTGACATCCAAAAAGGTGACATGTTGTTGGCATATTTTGGCTTACTAACGCACACCAAAGGGATCGAGACGATTCTTGATGCAATGGAAAAACTCCCACAGACCACCCGCTTGGTGTTGATTGGTGGGATTGGTGAGCGAAGCGAAGATCAAGTCTATGCCAACTCGATTCGGCAACTGATTGCCCAAAAAGGCTTACAAGAGCGGGTCGTAATGACCGGGCATACCGAGGCGAGTGATGTGTCGGGGTATCTGATTGCCGCCGATGCCGTGGTATTGCCGTTTACCGATGGCTATTCGTATCGGCGGGGAAGCCTGATTACCGCCCTTGCTCACGGGGTACCGGTGATTACTACCCACGCGCCGGCTGAAATCCGCCAAGATCCATTGCCAGAATTAATCGATGGCAAGCATGCTTTGCTGGTTGAACCTAGGCAATCGCCCCAACTTGTCAATGCAATACTGCGGTTGCAACAATCGCCAGAAATTAGCCTGCAACTATCTCGGAACGGGCAGGCGCTTACTGAAGTCTTTAGTTGGGAACGAATTTTGGCGCAACACGAAGCGTTGTATGACGCTATTCGTTGATCGTGGCAATAATTGCCCACCCGATGTATGGGCGTTCTGTGTGTAAATATGCTTGGCGCATGTCGTCGACGCGCTGACAAAAATCTGCATACTCGGGATCATCGTGGTGGCGTGCCTTCCAGGCTTGGGCGGCACGCCATTTGCGTGATTCGTAGGCATCCCAATCATCTAAATTAGCGGCAATACAGTCAATTACCTCGCTGTTGCCACGAATCGTGTCAATTAATTCGGGCAGCGTTGGGAGTGCTCGCCAATGCGGTGGTAGCTGACTTGGTAGTTGATCGTGGTGTCGAAAAATATCCCCGATTGCGAATACCCCACCTGGTTTGACTACTCGCCGCATCGTAGCGAGACACGGGAGCACCCCACCCAACGCAAACGAAGCGCCGATACAGACTGCGGCATCGAATGTGTGATCTGCGAATACCACGTCACGCGCATCAGATTCGATGATGGTAATGCGGTGATCGACACTGGCGCGTTGGCTACGTTGGCGGGCGTCGCTACAAAACCACGGATTGATGTCGATGCCGGTGCCGCTGATACCGCAGCGCTCCGCCATGCGTGTCAATAAATACCCTTTGCCACAACCAATATCGAGTACGCTATGTGTAGCGTTGAGTTGCAACGTGTCAATCAGGCGGTCGAGTTTTTGCGGTGAAGTAGGGTTTTGAATTGTGTGGGTAGCTTCGACAATCGACCAAAATCGAGTGAAATGCATAAATCAACACTCCATGTGACAAACCAGATTGCCTATATTTTTATACCACGAATATCTCATGTTGCGTGGGGTGTGCTACGCACTAATGATTGTGCCACTGCAAAGCATTTTATGAGGGGAACCAAATAGTACGTGGTGTTGCGCACCATCCCCACGCGTTACCCGCCAAAAAGTTGGTGCACCATGGTAACGCGTGGCTATAACTGGTTTTTAATTAGCCGAAAAAATAGCCTGCCAATGGTGGTGCACCTGTTGCAGTGTGGCGGTAATGTCGCCGTGATTGTCGATAACCACATCGGCGAGCGCTACCTTGTCGGCTTGAGGAGCTTGGGCGTCGATGCGGGTAATGGCTTCGGCTGGTGTCATGTTGCGGGTGCGACATAAGCGCTCGATTTGGATGTCACGTGGTGCGGTCACCACCCACACCGCATTGCAGATGGCAGGCCAGCCCGATTCGATGAGTTTGATGGCGTCAATGACGGCGACGACGGGGTGTTGCGGCGTGCCGGCTGGGAGCTCGGCGAGCCATTGTCTGATATGCTGATGGACGGCTGGGTGAATCAGGGCTTCGAGTAAGCGTAATTGGGTGACATCGCGAAAGACGATTTCGCCCAAGGCACGGCGATTGATTTGGCCATCTGGTTGCACAATTTGCTGCCCAAATGTCGCCACAATGCTGGTATAAACGGTGTGACCGGGTTGCTGGAGTAGGCGAGTGACCTGGTCTGCATCGATGACCAGGGCCCCGAGGCGCTGGAGCTCAGCAACCACGGTACTTTTGCCACAGGCAATGTTCCCTGTCAGGCCAATAATGTAGTTATATTTGTTCGACATACTCTTGTTTGATGAGGCGACTTTGATCGATACCGAGCACGGTGAGAATTTCACTCATGAGTTGGGCTTTGCGCTCGGCATCGCGACGACTCCAAGTGCGACTTTTTATTTCGAGGAAGGGACCAGGATTCGCTCCGGTTGTCAAGGTATCGATATTGACAGCAAAATCTAAATCTTGATATGTGATATGTGTGCGTAAGCGCTCTTTGGTGATGGTAATCACCCGATTCGGCTGGAAGTATTCGCGGTAAAACCGCTCACTGTGGTTGGCTTGAGCCGTGTAGCGGGCGCGACTGATTTGGATAGCGGCGGTATGTTCGATTTGAACGGCTGGTTCAGTCAAGGTGAGGGTGTAATAGGGCGATGATTTTTCAGTTGCATTGTGGCGGATGTCTTCGCGGAAGCGAATCCGACCATAGCGTGGATCATTCCAAAGGAAGTAGGTATCGTATTGGGTGCGACTATTTTGTCGGACGAAGGTGAAGGGTGCCTGATTGAGGCGCTCCAATAGTACGTGCACATCGATACTACCAATGAGCGCTTTGACTTGAACTTCAAAAATTTCACTGGCAGCCATGGTGCCAATCGCCAACACTTTGTCGATGAGGTTTTCTTCGCGATTAGCCAAAAAGGTATTGATTTCGCTGGCAATTGCCCGCGCATCGTGGCGAATCGCCAGTTCGTCGAGGGTAAGTAATTGTTGATTGCGAAGCAAAATCTTGCCGGCCACGATAACGTCACGCACATCACTGGCGTGACTAGTATAGACCAAGTGATTGTAGATGGCATCGGGAGCATAGGTATAGTGTGGGGTGGAATGGAGGCCATCGAGCTTGACCACCACGATGTCGGCTTGTTTGCCCACTTCGAGTGAGCCGATGCGATCTTCTTGGTGGATTGCACGCGCCCCTGATGATGTCGCCAAGGCAAAGGCGGTGCGGGCTGGCATGGCGGTGGGGTTACCACTTAGGCCTTTGGGCAACAACGCTGCCAAATGGATTTCGCTAAACATGTCTTGGTCATCATTGGATGCTGGGCCATCAGTGCCAAGCCCGGTGCGTACTCCCGCCTGCAAAAACTGCAAATAGGGCGCCACGCCACTCGCTAATTTGAGGTTAGACGTAGGGCACGGTGCCACACCGACCCCCATGGTGGCCAATAATTTGATGTCTTCGGGGGTGGCATGCACACAGTGGGCGGCAATACAAGGTACACGAAAGGCCCCGACGCGATTGGCATAGCCGATGGGAGTGTCTTGGCGTTGGATGTGTGATTCGTCTACTTCGCGGGCAGTTTCTGATAAATGGGTGACCAACGGTACGCCGTATTTGGCACACAAGGCGACTGCTTGGGCATAGATTTCATCAGTACAAGTGTATGGGGCATGGGGTGCGATGGTGGGAGTGATGCGGGGGTGGGTATGCCATGTGTCGATGAAGCGCGTGGCACGTTCGAGGCCTTCGTCAAACGAGGCGGCGTCGGGTGATGGCAAGCGCATTACTGATTGGCCACACACGGCGCGCATCCCCGCTTCATCGCTGGCTTTGGCAACTTCTTCTTCAAAAAAATACATGTCGACAAAGGTGGTAGTGCCCCCACGAATCATTTCGGCACATGACAGGAGTGTCCCCGTGCGCACAAAGTGGGGGGTGACAAAACGTCCTTCGACGGGGAACATGTAACCAAACAACCAGACATCGAGTTGGAGATCGGCAGCGATGCCACGCAATAGACTCATCGGCACATGGGCATGGGCATTGATGAGTCCGGGGATGATGGCACACTGGGCACAATCAATCACGCTCGTAGCAGTATATGTCTGACTGAGTTGGGTGCTATCGCCGACGGCGACAATTACATCGTTGTCTACAGCAACGGCACCATCATGCACGATGGTGCCGCTTTGGTCCATGGTAACCACAGTCGCATGGCAAAGGAGTAAATCGATGTGGGGCATAACGTTTATCCTTTATTGTCTGACGGCAAAGGGAGCGACCCGCGGAATTGACAGTGCGGGCAGTAGTAGTCGTTTTCGTAACGCAGTTTTTGTTGATGCCATATCACTAGTTTGGTCTTGAGAATAGCGTCATTGCGTGCTTGTCGCCATACAAACACCGAAAATAACGCAATCATACCAACAATAAACGTGGCAATGCCACTATAAATCCCCGTATCACCAGGCTTGAGTCCTTGGGCGGGGAAGTTGGTGCCATTGGTGAGCTCGGCGATGCCACCTACAATCACTGATGCTGCTACCGCAATCGAAAAACTCAAGAGGAGTGTGATACATCCCAAGCCACCACTCTGTTTGGGGCTTGGGGGGGGAGGCAATGCGAGACTTTGGCGAATCTCTTCGGAAAGCGCAGGATCGTTGGCTGCGATGGACACCGCCACCAGCGGGTTTTGGCATTGTGGACATTGCGTGGCGATCATCGTTATATCTCCCATTCTGGCGAACGGCGAGCCATGGTGGCTTCGATTTCGTTGCGACGAGCATCAAACCCCGTCCGCCCCAACAACGCATAGGTTGCGATTTTGCCGGCTTCGACCCCGGGCTGGTCAAAGGTGTTGATATTGAGCAACGTTCCTGCAATTGCGGTTTGCATTTCGAAGAGCATAATCAATTGCCCCAAGGTGAAGGCATTAATCGCCGGTAGGGTGTGGGTGATATTGGGGCGACCGGCATCACTTAATGCAATGGCCGTTGCTTTTTGTTCGGCTTGAATCAATTCATTAAAGGTATGACCACCGAGGTACGACACCCCTTCGAGTTGTGGGTAAGCGGTAGGGATGGTGACAGTGCTGGCGTATTCATCGACGGCAATGAAATTGACTAATTTGTCGTATGGTCCTTCGACATAGAGTTGCACTTGTGAATGTTGGTCGGTAGCACCCAAGGCTTTGATGGGGGTGGTACCGACGTTGACTACCTCGCCGTTGCGGTTATAGCGCTTGCCGAGGCTTTCGGCCCAGAGTTGGGCAAACCAATCGGCCATATGGCGCAAGCGATGGGCATAGGGCATCATCACTACCATGTTTTGGCCTTGCGCGGCGCACAACAAATTGATGATAGCGGCGAGTGCGGCCGGGTTGCGGCGCACATCGGGGTTGCTGGCGCGTTCGTACCCATACGCTGCCCCAGCAAGCAAGGCTTTGATGTCGACCCCAGTGACGGCAGCAGAAACCAAGCCGACGGTCGTCAATACCGAAAATCGGCCACCTACATTGGGAGGGAGGTCAAGCATTGACCACCCTTCTTGTTGACCAATCTGCCGCAAAAAACCACCCGTAGGATCGGTGGTTAAAATAATGTGTTGCGCCAATGATTGTGGTCCAAGTGTACGCACGAGATGCTCACGCACCGACAAAAACGATGCCATTGTTTCGGCAGTAGTGCCGCTTTTGCTGATGACATTAAACACGGTGCTGGCAGGATCGAGGGTTTCGAGCAAACCGGCATTTAAATCAGGGTCAGAATTATCAATCACAAACAAGCGTGGCGTAGTGCGTACGCCGCGGGGTTGGTCATTATAAAAAGGATGATTGAGGGCCGATTGGAGCGCAATATTGCCGAGGGCAGAGCCGCCAATCCCCAACACCACGAAGTTTTCGGCATGGCGCACTCGCTCAGCCGTGGCCAAAATTGCGCTGATATCTTGATGTGGCAATTCTGGCCACCCTAGCGTCGCACTGTTTGTGGCGATATCGGCGATGGCGGCTTGGGCGCGTGGCACCAATGAATCAATGGCAGTACTATCGACGCCGTGTGCACCAATTGTCGATTGGAATGCATTATTGACATCTAGTCGAATTTGCATCTTGGCACGCCAGCTAGGATTGTGATAGTCCATAATACCCCCGTATACTCAGGAACAATTACTTTGTGGTGGTAGCGATATGCTGATTGTAGACAGATTCGTCTACAAACACGCCACCTTCGACCATCCGCCGTGTTTCACGGCGCTCCGTATCAAACAAGATTTCGGCATGCATCAAGCGAAAGCAGCGGGCATCCATGATTTCTTTGCGCAACACATAGCCGACTGCGTGCTCATGATTGTCGTATTCGAGCGCAAGATCGTTGTACACGTCAACACGCACATGGACGGGGGTATGACAGTGATTGCATTCCACATAGAGATGCAAAATTCGATTATCCGCGGTGTTTGACCCGCGAAGCAGTCGCCGTAGCCACATCATAACGACCACCTTGTATAAATTATTCTGCAAAGTATAGCATATGATTGTAGTGAACGTGTTATCAGATGGTAATCGTTTGTTGAATGGTGACAAAAACTACACATCGAGAATTCGTCCCTCAGCCGCCCGAAACAAGCGATCGCGCACCGCTGCAGCTATACCTGCTCCGTGCGGCTCGCTCGTGACAATCTGTGCGAGATTGAGGGCGTCGAGTTGGCGAATAGCCGCAAACAAGCGAGTGGCTACGAGCGCCCCATTATCCCGCATCCCTAGCGAGGCATAGACAATTTGGCTCTGTTGCGCGACGCCGATATCGTCGTCATAACAGAGCCAAGCGAGTGAGGGATGTTGTTGCGCCATTGCCACAACTTGGGCTTGGATGTGGGGTGTCGTGCCACGCAAAATCGTCATAGGGGCGCGGGGTGAATAGTGTTTGAGCAACATGCCTGGTGCTGGCGCCGCGTCTGCATCAGGCACAACAGCCGAAAAGATCACTACATCACCAAGCACTGCGGCAATTTGTTCGGCCGGCACTCCGCCTTGGCGAAGGATGCGCGGGGGGGTGCTGGTCAGGTCAATAATCGTCGATTCAACCCCGATGGTGGTACTACCAGCATCAAGCACCGCAGCGATTCGGCCATCCAAATCGTTGAGCACATGATCTGCAGTGGTTGGGCTAGGGTGCGAAAATAAATTGGCTGAAGGGGCAACTAATGGACAGTCACTTGCCCGGATTAACGCCAATGCTACTGCATGGCGTGGCATGCGCACCGCCACGCTATCTCGTCCGGCCGTAATCGCAGGGTCGAGAGTGGGGTGCTTGGGCACCAGCATCGTCAATGGGCCAGGCCAAAACGCCTCACTGAGTAACGCAAATGAGGACGGTAGCTGACCGACAATCCCTACGAGTTGGGCATAATCTGCGATATGCACGATGAGTGGGTCAGTGGTTGGGCGTCCTTTGGCCACAAAAATCGCCTGCACCGCTTGGGGGTTGCGGGCATCACCGGCGAGCCCATACACGGTCTCAGTCGGCATTCCCACCACCTCCCCACCGCGAATCAATGCCGCTGCTTGTGCAATGGCGTCAGGATCGGGATGATTCGCCGCGACCACGATACGCATACTGCTCATACGAGTTGTCGATATGCTCCCTGCGCATACACCAAGGGCTCGTGTGCAGTGGTCGTGGCATTGCTGAGTGCACCAACCACGATGGCGTGATCGCCACCTGGTAACACATGTGCGAGATTGCATTCGATGGTGGCACAACAATCGTCGATGAGTGGCATGCCTAATGCGCCACTGCTCCATGCCACACCAGCAAATTTATCAATCTCGCGGCTTGCAAAGCGCTGCGACAGATGCGCTTGATGAGCCGCTAAAATACTGACGCCAAATCGCCCAGATTTGAGAATGGCATTGTAGGTGGGCACGGTGCTATTGAGACATACAAGCAATAATTGTGGCTGGAGTGACAATGAACAAAACGAACTTACAGTCATTCCATAGCGCATATTATCATAGACCGTGGTAACCACGGTAACCCCACTTACAAAACTTCCCATGGTTTTGCGGAACGTTGCGTCGTCCACTGGCATGCATACACCTTTTTCTGTATCGAATTCGACACGGTACTATTCTTATTATAGTCAATTACTTCCCCTGCGCCAAAAATTCCTGCGGTGGCCGTTGCATCGCGTTATCCATACCTATTGCCAAGGGCATGCCGAATATTTGCGCACGATTAGCATATATTCATGAAGCAATGATACACTATACAGAATACCGACACTGTTTGGGCGACGAAAGTGGAGTAGCAACTAATGCAAGATACGATTGCAATGATTATTGCGGGCATTCCTACAATCCTGCTGGTGATTGGGATTGTGTTGGCGACGGTGGTGCTGGCGCGGCGGATGCGGACTATCGTGTATGCAGCAGTCGTGCGAGTGGGGATGCCGATTGAATTGGCCACGGCAGCAGCTAGTGTCGGCAATGCCGTGGTGTTGGTGCTGGGGATTGCCATTGCATTTGCACAAGCAGGGTGGGTGACTGCGGCTTCGAGTTTTATTGCAGGCCTTGGCATTACCAGTATCATTGTGGGCTTTGCGTTACAAGATACCATCAAAAATTATGCTGCGGGGGTGATGATTTTGTATCACCGACCCTATCATGTCGGTGACGACGTGCAATTTGGCACGGTGCGTGGGCTCGTGACAGCATTGCGCCTGCATATGACGATTTTACGGCGTGAAGACGGCATTGTCGTCGAAATCCCGAACAGTATTATCACCAACGGCCCAATCATTAACTATTCGCGGGCAGGATTGCGACGCATCTCGGTTTGCTTGACGATTGAACGCAATATCGACATCGAAACCTTTGTAAGCGATTTGACTGATGTGCTTCGCCGTACCCCCCATGTCGCACTTGAACCCCTCCCGATGGTTGCCGTGCTTGGTATGGAAGGTGAGTCGATTGTGGTTGAGGTGGGTGTGTGGGCGACGGCTACAGATGATGCGAGTGGGGCAACACGTACCGCTACCTTGGCGACCATTGACCGCTTTTTGGTGGCGAATCAAGCAACTAAGCGGAACAAAAGCGTACTAAAAATAACCAAAAAATAACTCGTGCGGCGCAATCTGTAGTGGCACGCACGAGTTATGGGTCAATCCGATCTAGGATTATTTGTGGTTATCGTCACGTGATAAATAAAACGTCATGCTGTGCAACACCGTAACCGGATCGATGTAGCGCACCCATACGCCATCTGGTATTTGCAATACCGTTGGTGCATAACTTAGTAGCGCTCGTACGTTGGCTTTGATGAGGAGGTTGGCTACTTGTTGGGCACGGTCGGCGGGCACGGCAATAATTGCCATCTCGATATTGCGCTGTGGGATGATTTGGGTAATATCATCACTATGCATGATTGTAATCCCATTGACCGATTTGCCGACTTTGCTGGGACTCGCATCAAACACCGCCGCAATATGTATCCCTTGTTCACGAAATCCTTCGTAGCGAATAATCGCTTCCCCAAGTTGCCCCGCACCGATAAGCGCTACCGCCCAAGAACGGTCTAAGCCGAGGATTTGTTCGATTTGTGTGAGCAAACGCCCAACATCATAACCGATTCCTTGTTTGCCAAATTCACCAAAATACGACAAATCTTTACGAATCTGAGCTGCCGTTACGTTAATACGTTCACCAAGTTCTTGCGACGAAACAGAGTTGATGCCGTCACGAAGAAGGTAACGCAAACTACGCGCATAAAGCGGTAAGCGTCTGACTACAACGTCAGGTGGAGTGATGGTACGATTCACCGAATCCCTCCTGAAATCGCACAAAAACTAAAAAAATGTACAACATAAACATAAGAAAAAGCATAGCACTATTTTTCACAACATGCAAGCGTAAGAGATTTATCAGGATTGCGCGTGGTATAATGGCGCGGCAACGTTGTGCACATGGGTGGTTTGAGTATAGCTTTACTGAACCGCAAGATAAATAATGAATAGTGTATTATATACGGTACGTACAAAACCGTATTTTGTGAGTTGGAGTAAGTCCCATGCAAAAAAAACCAGCAATCGTAGCCTTATCGTCGATGCGATCTGCCCGTCACGGTGCTCCACCGGTGCCAGTGGTGGCGCGCCTTTCGGCCAATGAAAATCCCCTCGGTGCATCGCCTAAAGCGATGGCTGCGGTGCATGACGCCATCACTAACATGCATCGTTATGCTGACCCCAATACTACACAATTACGCATAGCACTTGCCAACCACCTCGGCGTGACTCCCGACATGATCTTGTGCGCCAATGGCTCGGACGAACTTATTCTCTTAACGGCGCTGGTATACTTGAACCCAGGCGATGAAGTGGTAATGGCCAATGGGACGTTTATTAGCTATTACATTCGTACCCAGCTGATGGATGCCGTCCAGAAGCGCATTCCCCTCGTCAATGGCGGGCATGACCTCGATGCCATGGCCGATGCAATTACGGCACACACAAAGATGGTACTCATCTGTAACCCCAACAACCCTACTGGTGTCACCAATGGTGCCGCCGAAATGCAACGGTTTTTGGCACGTGTCCCCGATACGGTTTTGGTGGTGATAGACGAAGCCTATGTTGAATATGCGATCCGGACTGACTTCCCCGATATGATAAATGAAATCCGCAATGGTCGCAAAAACATCCTTGTGTTGCGCACCTTTGCCAAAATATATGGGTTGGCTGGTCTGCGCCTCGGCTACGCAGTCGCTGACCCCGATATGCTCGACTATATTAGTCGTGCCCGCCCCGTGTTTGATGTCAATTGTCTGGCGATGGCGGCAGGTGTGGCAGCCCTAACTGATACCGCACATGTCGCCGCCAGCCAGGCCCACGCCAATCATGCCCGGGCGTATTTTCTAAACGAATTAACGGCCCTCGGATTGACACCATTTGCAAGTGAAACAAACTTCATCGCCGTGCCTGTTGGTGGTGAAGGGAGTGACACGACCATCGTGCGTGCCTTGGCTGAACGTGGTATCGCAATCAATGGGCTTGGTGCGTGGGGATTGCCTGGTGTCATTCGCATTTCGTTTGGCACCCCAACCGAAAACGCATTGTGTGTGGCTGCCCTCCGTGAAGTACTCCAACAACTGTATTAATTTTTTGGATGAGGTATTATGAAAATCATCGTTGTGGGAACTGGATTTGTTGGACTTTGTCATGCCGCCGTCTGCTCAGAATACGGCCATGAAGTCTATGCATACGATATCAATCCAGTGCGTATTGCTGCCTATCAAACGGGGAAAATCGAAGAAATCGAACGCTTTATCAATGAACCTGGCTTGCCTGCGGTCATTGCCGAAACACTCAATCGTTATCTGTATTTTACGACCGATATTACGACCCATATCGAAGGTGCAGATGCTATTTTTCTTTGTTTGCCTACCCCACCTAATCCAGATGGGTCATCTGATTTGAGTTATTACTTTACTGCCGTAGAATATCTTGCAACATTATTGACCAAACGGGTTGATCAACGGCGAGTCGTGCTTATCAATAAAAGCACGGTACCGATTGGGACCGCGCGTGCGCTCGAAGGAGTGCTCAATAAACATGGCGTCCCCAATGTTGGCGTGGCGTCTAACCCAGAATTTCTCCCTGAAGGAGACGCCGTCGAAAAATCTCGTCGCCCTGACCGTGTGGTGGTTGGTGCCGATAGCGATGCTGACTTCCGCATTTTGCGCCGGATCTATTCACAATTCGTCAATCACGTGCGGATTCGCTACATCGAAACAACCCCCGAAACAGCCGAAGCCATCAAATATGTTGCCAATACGCTTTTGTTGACGTATGTGTCGTTTTGGAACGGTGTTGGTGCGCGTTTGGGAGAAACTTTTCCGAATGTACGGATGGAAGATCTCAAACGTGGCGTCACTGCCGACAGTCGGATTAGTACGTGGGGGTCGTATGTGGGGATTGGTGCTGGTGGATCGTGCTTCGGCAAAGATGTGCAATCACTTATTTATCAACTGACGTCACGTGACCAAGATACCAAAATCCTGCAATCTGTGTATGAGATTAACGAATACCAAAAAGTCTATTTGCTTGATCGTGCCGAGCAAGAAGCGGGGTTTTCGTTTGCCCACAAAACAATTGCCGTGCTCGGGGTTGCTTTTAAGCAACGCACCAACGATATCCGTGATTCGTCGGGGATGAAAGTCATCGAAGGGCTTTTGGGTCGAGGCGTAACCGCAATCCACGTCTATGACCCGATGGCGATGGCGGAAGCTCGCCATGCCTTTGATCCAGCAAAGAATCCGTTGTTTGAAAAAATCAGTTATCACGAATCAGTCAAAAGCGCTTTGCATTCCACAGAAGCACTATTTATAGCGACCGACTGGGAAGAATTCCGTGGGCTGTCACGCACAATCGAAAACAACGCCCAAAAGCCATATTTGGTGATTGATGGTCGCCGCATGATTCCTGATTATGCCGAATTGACCGATCAAGGGTTCCGTTACTTGGCAGTCGGCTCGCCATTTATCGGCTAATTGTTTCACGTGGAACATTCTGCGAAGATGAGCCCCCGTACACGACGGTACGGGGGCTGTGTGTTAGGGGAATCTAGGTGTCGCAGAGCTACATGGGTTAGAGGGTATTACACAACGCATCGTACATGAGGGTAAATGGGGGCATTAACCCAGTCCAATGGTGAAATGCGAGCATTGCTTGGCGAGCCAGCATGCCAAGTCCATCATATCCTTGGGCGCCACACGCCTTGGTGTCAGCCAAAAGTTGCGTCGGGCGATAGACCATATCGTAGACCACCATCTGATTGTTGAGAAATCGAGCTGGGAGCGGAGTATCATTGTCATGCCAGCCGAGGGAAGTGGCATTGACAATTAATTTTGCTGATCCAATGACGTCATCAAGATCGGGGGCATCGGGAGTGGCGAAGGTCATGATTGGGTCTGTATCAAGGGTATAGAGTACGTCGGCAAGGAGTTCTTCGGCACGTTCAATCGTGCGATTGATAATGGTGATGCGGGCAGCCCCGGCATGGGCGAGGGTAAACGCGGCAGCGCGGGCAGCGCCACTTGCGCCAAGAATTACCGTTTCGAGGCCGTGTGGGTTGAGTTGACAGACAGTGGTGACTTCTTGGAGGAACGCCGGCGCGTCGGTATTGGTGCCACGGAGGCGACCATCCGGCAAGCGAATAATGGTATTGGCAGCCCCAATTTGGCTGGCAATATCATCGATTTCGTCCAAAAGGGGCAAAATCGCTCGTTTGTGCGGTAAGGTGACGTTGGCACCATACATATGCGGTGCGCGAAGCGAATTGATGCGCTCGGGGAGTTCGGCAAGTGGGGTATGCCAACGTTCATATTGGGCCGGCAAACCAAAGTACGCAAAGGCGGCATTATGCATGGCCGGCGATTTACTATGCGCAACCGGGTCCCCGATTACTCCGGCAATCTGTATAGGGGTGTTTGACATGGGGCCTCCGCCGTTCGTTATGGTTGACAAGCGAGGTATTTTTGTTCAAATACCAAAAAATCGTTGTATGTACTTGCAAAGTTGTGTTTGCCCGGGGTATCGCAAGACGCGACAAAATAGAGGTAATTTGCAGTTACGTCTGGACGAGCGGCAGCGCGCAACGCCAACAAACCCGGCGTGCTGATTGGTCCAGGTGGTAAGCCGTTTGCGACACGTGTGTTGTAAGGACCAGGGACGGCGTTGATTTGGTCGATGGTGAGGTTATCGAGTTTGGGCCACCAATTATCTGATGTCCCTAGTATGTATTGCACGGTTGGGTCAGATTGTAGTTTGCCGCCGCCTGTTTCAGCTGCATTTTCGGGTTTGAGGCGATTCCAAAACACTGCCGAAACGAGTGCCATTTCGTCTTGGCGGGTTGCTTCACGTTGAATAATCGAAGCCATGGTGACGATTTGATGGACCGTGGTGTTGGGGACTTGGACTTCGCGTTCGATAGTCGCGTATTGTTCATCAAAATGACCCAAAAGTAATTCCACCACATCGGTAATATTTGCCGTTTCGTTGATGCGATAGGTATCAGGAAAGAGGTATCCCTCGAGGGTTGCCCCTGAAGGGACACTACTAAGGTAGATATGACCTTTGCGGAAGCGATCGGCAGATTTGAATGCATTTAGTGCGGATTGTTCATCGATGGCAAGTATGCCCGCACTGCCAACCACAGTTGCGATTTCTTCGATGCGCATCCCTTCGATAATGGTAATTTGCACTTCTTTGACGCGGCTTTGTTGCAACGCTATCATGAGTTCATTCATGGTCATGTTTTGGCGTAGCAAAAAATTCCCGGCCTGCAATTTGTTGTCGAGCTGTTGCATACGTGCTAATGCAACAAACAACAAGGGCTGACGAATGAGCTTTTGTGCGGCGAGGCGGGTCGCAATCGAATAGGTGGATTCGCCTTGCGACACCACGAATTCAAGTGGTGTATCGTCACTGCCACCAGGGCGACGAATTTCGGCAGAGACAAGCATGACTACCGCAGTAGCCACGATTGCCAAAACCGCCAACATCAAAAACACTACACGAAAAAAACGAACCACGACAGCACCTTTCGGCAATATCTACGGTGTGGGAGTCGCTGGTAATAACGGGTCAACTGTCGCGGTGGGGCGTGGGGTAGCCGTGTTGGCATCGGCGGCTCCAAGAGTCGGCGTTGATTCGGTCGCTTTTGTTGCGACAGGAGTGGCCGTAATGGCTGGCATGCGCGTGGGAACGAGGATGTCTTCGAGGGGAAGCATCTTGTCAGGCGCATTGACCAAGGACTGGTTAATCCAACCAGTGCCATCATTCGAATTAATCGACGAGGTTGCTGAGCGTTTGGCACCAAGTTTGATTTTGAACCAAGTGCGATCTGGGGTTGATGCCAAATAAATGATTTCGTCGTTATCGACGACTTGGCCAACCACGTTGTTGGCTTGGATCGCTGGTTGGCTCCGGACATTACCTGGATTGACAATGACTCCCGAGATAGTCTCGCTACTCCCCGGAGTAGGCACCGTAGCATCAATGGTTGCGGTGATTGCTGGCTCGGGAACAAGCGCTCCATCAGTGGTGGCAGTGACTGTGGCTGTTGGTTTGACCCCAATTGTGCTGACTTCGTTTCGGACGCGTTCGAGTACTTTCCAAGCCAAGACCAGCGCCAACAATAACACCACAATCGAAATAGTCGTTTTGAGGATGTCCATTGCTCTGACAAATAAATTGCCGCGTTGCATTTGGTCGATGGCACTTTGTGCCACCCCTGCAATTGACTCCCCCCACGTCGTTTTGCTGCGATCTTCGCGGGCGATTCGGCGTAACGCAAATAATGCACGGGTGTTGCCCACGACTGACAACGACCGCACCACGCTCCAACGCACATTACTGTTGGGGTGATTGAGCGCATTAATCAATGGTTGGGCAGCACGGCGGTCGCCTATTTCACCGAGAATTTCTGCAGCACGATACGCAATAAGCCAAGGGCCTTCGGGGTTGAGTGCATTAAACAATGCGGGCAACGCTGCCGCACCCAGCGACACTAATTCGTCGGGCGCATGAATATGTGCCGGATTGTCTGGGTCGCCAAGTGATTGTACTAACAGTACACAGCGGTCATACACCACTCCCGATGTTGCAATTGGTGCCGTTTGGCCATTGCCACCCACGGATGTGCTCACGGTCTGCAACAACTTATCGAGGTATGAATTGGCACTGGCACGAGTGGTGCGAGATTTGAGTAAGTCACGTTGTCGTACCCGCAACTGGGTCGACTGACTTGTGTCGCTGTTGGCACGATCAGTGGTGCCGCGTCGGGGGTCACGTGGGCGGGTGTCTTGATCCATGCTGTCAACTCTATCCTACATACAGAGTGAAATACACAACAAAGCGTTACTGTGCAATTGCACATCATTGTAGCATTATCACTCATAGACCGTCAACGTTATTCAACGAATGTACCGGTGGATTAAGCACCAAAACTATGGCATGGTGTTGCTGTCAGCCCGTCATAAACTCACGGTACAATGAGATGTAATCCATCGCGTGGTGAATTAGGGGATTGCATATGCCTGGTTTTTTGGCTGATGCCGACGTAAGCGCCAATTTGATTGAGTTGCGGCGACAGCAACGCACTGATTATATTGATTTAACCAGTAGTAATCCAACCAGCAACGAGTTGCTGTTCCCTGCCGAGATTTTGGCGGCTGCAGCCGCGCCCTATTGGGAGACGCGCCGCTACCAACCCAACCCCCGTGGCTTGTTGCCTGCGCGTCAAGCGATTGCCGATTATTATGCCCAACGCACGCCCACACTCACGATTGACCCCGCCCAAGATGTGTTTGTCACCGCAAGTACGAGCGAAGCCTATGCACTGTTGTTTGCATTATTGACCAATCCCGGCGACAACGTGCTGGCGCCGCAGATTTCATACCCGTTATTTGAATATTTGGCCGCGATGTTCCGCATTGAATTACGCACCTACCCGCTTGATCCGCATCGTGGGTGGCGCATTGACCCGTGGCAACTGGCTCGTGTGTATGATGAGCGCACTCGTGCCGTGTTGATTGTATCGCCACACAATCCGACGGGGATGGTTATCACGCAAGCGATTCCGGTACTGCAATGGCTGGGATTGCCGATTATCTGCGATGAAGTCTTTGCCGAAATGCCCTACACAGTGGCGCATGTCCCCCCGCTGGCCGCCTTGATGCCACAGGTGCCGATTTTCACCCTCAATGGCATCTCAAAAATGTTTGCTTTGCCCGACCTAAAACTAGGCTGGGCGGTGGTGAATCCGCCGGCTCGGCAATATGCCGACCGCCTCGAACTCCTCAACGACACCCTGCTTGGTGCCAATGGTCTGACCCAATTTATGTTGCCCGCCATTATGCACCATGGTCATGATTTTGTGGCGCAACAACGCCGTGTGATTCAAAAAAACATCACCACCGTCATGCATATGCTGGCCGGCGTAGATTGTGTGCGGGTGCGTGCCCCGCAGGCTGGGTATTATCTTTTTATCGAGGTGTTGACGACCCAAGACGAAGAAGCAGTGGTGCTTCAATTACTCGACGCTGGTGTTTTTGTCCATCCAGGGTTTTTCTTTGGGTATGACCAAGGTTGCTTTGTGGTGCTCTCTTGTTTGGTGGCCGAACCGCGCCTGTTGCTTGGGGTGCAACGCTTGATTGCGGGATTACGTCTGATTGTGACGTTAGATTCCTAACGTCGTTTTTTGCGAGGCAAACAAATGACTTACGACCATAGTACTGCCGACGAACAGTTGTTGTTGGCTCCCCACGAAAGTCGCCCCTTTAATCGTACCGATACCTGGCGGGTGTTGCGTATCATGAGCGAATTTGTGGCTGGCTTTGATGATTTGGCGACGCTTGGACCGGCAGTAACGATTTTTGGGTCGGCACGTATCAAAAGCACAGATGACCTCTATCAGGCTACCGTCGATACTGCCCGTTTGATTGGTGAGGCCGGCTACGCGATTATTACTGGTGGTGGACCTGGTGTGATGGAAGCAGGCAATCAAGGGGCGCGCTTGGCCGGTGTGCCCTCGATTGGACTCAACATTGAGCTACCGTTTGAACAACATGTCAACCCCTATGTCAGCCAAGCGCTCGAGTTCCGCTATTTTTTTGTGCGCAAAACGATGCTAGTGAAATACGCCACGGCGTTTGTCTTCTTCCCAGGTGGATTTGGCACCCTCGATGAGTTGTTTGAGGCGATTACGCTAGTGCAGACGGGCAAAGTGCACAACTTCCCTATTATTTTGTATGATTCCCAGTATTGGCATGGGCTGGTGCAATGGTTGCGCACCAATGCGGTGGCGCATCAGATGCTGACCGATGCCGAATTAGCCCTCATGCAGATTGTCGATACCCCGGCTGCCGTACGCGATATCATCGTGACGGCAACTGCCGACCATGTGGCGCGCGAGCAAGCTGCCCGTGATGAATTAGCGCGCGTCCATCGCCAAAAGGGATAACAACAAGCGGTTATTGTGCTGATTGGGGTGCATCATCTGCCGCAACTTCATCCAGCAAATCGTTTTGCCAGCGTTCTAGCCACGTTAGGGCGGCATGCAGTCGTGCGGGGGGCATGGCGCGTAGCGAATGAATCTGGAAGACCCGCACCAACCCCACAAAGATCCCCAGGTAGTCGTTGCGTTTGCGCAACGTGGCCGAGGTCATGGCGGTTTGGCGCGTCATCTGCACCAATTGAGTGGCTCCTTCGTCACTCAATTGGGCTGGTGTTTGTGTTTCGTGGTGGGCGATTTGGGCGTCGAGCTCACGCTCGCCGAGGAGCTGGTGGCGCGCCACGGCGGCGATTTCTTGGGCTTGTACATAGGCTTGATCGAGGTTGGTTTGTTGGTAGCGCGCCCCTACAAAGACATCTTGGGTGGTGGCACCGTTGGGTTTGAATTGTTGCCACAATACCGACGCCACTTCGTGTTGCCACTGGGCCAGCAGGCTACCCGGTTTGCTGGGCAGCATACTCAACCACAATGGCATCAAATCGACCCGTAGGCACAGGGCTGGCATGCGATTGCCTTGGGCATCGTGGATCCACAGTGGTTTGAGCCCCGCCGCTAGCACGGGGATGCGGCGCAAGGTGCGTTCGTAGCTGGTTGGGGCGAGGTCGAGGCTACGAAGCACGTGGCGCACGGGGATGTATTGTTGGTTGGGGTCAATCCCCAATATGGTCAAAATGTCGGCAGGCGCATAGAATGATGGGGTAATGGTGGGCATGCGTGCCTCCTGTATGCGAAATGTAATCTGGAGTCTGTTTATGGTGCGTACTATCACGTGTATGCTGATCATAGCATGGTGGTGCAGGTCTGCAACCTGATGTAGTCAATAACCGGAGGAATCTATGGCGCGTGTGCTCTATTTGGACTGTTTCTCGGGGATTAGTGGCGATATGACCCTCGGCGCCTTGTGTGATGTCGGTCTCGATGTGGGTGAATTGCGCACCATGCTCAATGGCTTGGCAGTGCCCGGTTGGCAAATCGATGCGCGTGCCGAAATGCGGAGCTGGTTGGCAGGCACCCAGATGTACGTCGATGCGCCCGAGCAGACCACACATCGTCATTTGCATGATGTCACGCAAATTATCACCACTGCCCAGCTCCCCCAGCGCGTCAAACATGATGCCTTGGCAATGTTTACGACACTTGCCGAAGCCGAAGCGAAGGTGCATGGGGTCAGTGCCAACGAGGTTCACTTCCACGAAGTCGGCGCCCTCGATGCGATTGTTGATATTGTGGGTGTGGCTGCTGGACGCTATTTGTTGGGGATTGAAAAAATCTATGCCTCGCCTTTGCCATTGGGCAGTGGATGGGTACACGCGGCCCATGGCGAATTGCCCGTGCCCGCACCGGCAACCCTTAATATTTTGAGTGCTGTCCAAGCGCCGATTATCCCCGATGCCGCTACGTTCGAATTGGTGACTCCCACGGGGGCAGCAATTGTGGCTACCTTGGCTGAATTCCGGCGTCCTGCCATGCAGATTACTCGGGTGGGGTATGGGTTTGGCCGCAAAAAAAGTGAGCGTCCCAATGCCTTGCGGGTCTGGTTGGGTGAGACGGCGACCGTGGCTGATACCGTCGTCCAACTCGAATGCAACATTGACGATCAACCAGCGGAGCAATTGGCGTATGTGTGTGAATTGTTGTTGCAACAAGGGGCGCGTGATGTCTGGCAGACGCCTATTTTGATGAAAAAAGGTCGGGCCGCCATCATGTTGTCGCTGTTGTGTGATGAGTCTCGTGAAGCGGCGCTGGTCGATGTGATCATGCGCCAAACCAGTACGCTGGGGATGCGTCGGCAAATCATCGAACGGCACGTGGCCGAGCGGGCATTTACGACGGTGATGACGCCCTACGGCGATATTCGTGTGAAGCACAAAATATGGCAAGGTGACATGGTCGGTGCGGCCCCCGAATACGCTGATTGTGCCGTAGCTGCGACACAGCACGGCGTGTCAATTCACCACATTTATGCCGTTGTTCAATCGTTATTAACACAACGATGATATATAGTAGTAAATTTTCGTGTATAATTACTCAATTAAATTCTTTCTGCATGAATAAAGGCAAAGTGACTACAATGGTCGCTAACGGATACTAGAGTGTTGTGATGTAATAGGAGGATTGACGTTGGAATTATTGCAAACAATCAAAAACCGCATCGCATTGGTATTTCCGGGCCAAGGATCGCAGTATGTTGGGATGGGGCGTTTGTTATACAACGTATCACCGGCAGCGCGACGCATTTTTGATCGTGCAGACCACGTCCTCGGGTTTTCACTGACTACACTCTGTTTTGAAGGACCGCAAAGCGAGCTTGATGATACGATGAATGCACAGCCGGCGATTTTGACGGTGAGTATCGCCTGTCTAGATGCCTTGCGTGAGCGTCTCAACCCCCTCGGAATCAATGTATTACCGGCTATGGTGGCTGGTCACAGTCTCGGTGAATTTACTGCGCTCGTTGCTGCGGGTGCACTCGAATTCGAAGAAGCATTATTGTTGGTGCGCGAACGTGGTCGCTTGATGAAAGAATCATCCGTCGAGCGCCCGGGTGGGATGGCTGCCGTGATTGGTTTGAACGAACAACAGCTCCAAGCAGTAGTAGATGAGTCACAAGTACACGGCGTAGTAACCATGGCCAATGCCAATTCCCCCGGCCAAACGGTGTTGTCGGGCGAAGTGGGGGCTTTGTTGTGGGCCATGGATTTAGCCAAAGCCCGTGGTGCCAAACTGGTACAACGCTTGGCCGTATCGATTGCGTCGCATTCACCACTGATGCATCAGGCCTCGATTCATTTTTCGGAATTGTTGAGCAAAGTCAATATGCGTCCCCCGATTGTGCCCTTGATTGCCAATATCAGTGCCCAAATGCTCAATTCAGTTGAAGATTTGCGGCATGAATTGCATGGCCAATTGACCCGCCCAGTGCAATGGACCAACAGTGTCCATACCATGGTCGAGCATGGCGTCGAGACCTTTGTCGAGCTCGGTCCCAAACAAGTGTTGACTGGTCTGATTCGTCGCATCAATAGTCAAGTGCAGACATTGAGTCTTTCTGATGTTGAAATCGTCAAACTGTTGTATCCGTCAGAAAACGATGCCTCGGCATCGCTCACTGCCTAAACGAGGCGTTATATATGCGACGTGTGGTAATAACTGGAGTTGGCGCGGTGACGCCATTAGGCAATGATATGGCAACCACTTGGCAGGCCTTGTGTGCCGGCCAGAGTGGGGTGCGCCCGATTACCCGATTTGATGCAAGTGGCTACGCGGTGCAGATTGCTGGCGAGGTGCAACACTTTGTGCTGGATGCGGCGGTCGACCCCCGCGAAGCGCGCAGGGCGTCGTTGTACGTGCGTTATGCCCTCAACGCCAGCCTCGAAGCGCTCCGTAATGCCCAACTTGACCCCGCCACCATAGACCGTGAACGCCTCGGTGTCATCTATGGTACGGGTGCGGGTGGGATTGATTTAATCGGCGACAATGTCGAAATCTTGCGTGACAAAGGGACGCGCCGTGTTGCGCCGACGCTCATCGCCAACATGATTGACGATGCGGCGTCGGGGTATATCGCCATCCAGACGGGCGCTCTTGGCCCCAACATGGCGATTGTGGCGGCCTGCTCGACGGGTGGTCACAATATCGGCGAAGCCTTCGAAACGATTCGTCGTGATGACGCCGATGTGATAATTGCCGGTGGTGCCGAATCGCCGATTGTGCCGGTGGTGGTATCATCGTTTACCAATATGCGCGGTCTGGCTGGCGACAACGAAAATCCCGCCGGTGCCTGCAAACCATTTGATGCGCGCCGTGACGGCTTTGTATTGTCCGAAGGCGCCGGCGCCGTCATCCTCGAAGAACTCGGGCATGCCTTGCGCCGCGGTGCTCCCATCATCGCCGAGGTGATAGGTTATGGCAATAGCAACGATGCCAAAGACATGATTGCTGCCGGTGACGATGGTGCTGGTCCAGCGCGAGCCATGAAGATGGCCATCCGCAAAGCGGGCATCGATCCCCTCACTGTTGACTATATCAATGCGCATGGCACTGGCACCCCACTCAACGATATGGCCGAAACACGCGCCATCAAAACCGTCTTTGGTGATCACGCCTATCAAATCCTCGTCAACTCCTCCAAGTCAATGCTGGGGCATATGATGGGTGCTGCCGGCGCTGTCGAATGTATCATCGCGGCTTTGAGTGTGCATCATGGCGTGGTGCATCCTACCGTGAACTTGGTCGAGGCAGATCCCGACTGTGACCTCGATTATGTGCCTAGGGTAGCTCGTCAGGCTGATGTGCGCATCGCTTTGTCTAATTCGATTGGTCTCGGTGGCCACAATTCGGCATTGATTGTGCGCCGCTACGAAGCCTAAGCAATTAATAAACTAATCGTGGGGCGGTACATACTGTACCGCCCCACGATTTTTGTGGCTCCACGATTATTTGTGTGCCACCGTGCGGGCAATCATCAGGTCGTGGGCGTGGCGCTCGATCGTATCGTCGAGCAATGGCAGGTTAACGGTGCCGTAGCGCCGCTCGAGGGCTGTGGTGATGAGGTAATCGGCGAAGTGCGGATTCTTGGGCAATAGTGAGCCATGTAGGTAGCAGCCAAAGGTGTTGTAGCGCTGAGCACCCTCGCTACCGTCTTCGCCGTTGTTGCCGGCACCTGCCAAGACGCGCCCGAGTGGGCGGGCGCCACTACCTACATAGGTGCGCCCACTGTGATTTTCGAAGCCAATTAATGTTTGGGGTGCAATCGGTAAATCAGTTTGGATCGCAAGGTTGCCGATGAGCCGTGTGGTGCCACCGATGGTATGCACGTCGAGGGCACCGATGCCAGGTAGTTTTTCGCCAGTATGTGTCAAAAAATAATTCCCCAAGAGTTGATAGCCACCACAAATCGCCAACATCACGAGGCCATCGCGGAGTGCCGCAGATAAATTGCCACCGTGGCGTCCCACAAAATCGTTCGCAATCAGTGATTGGCCACTATCTTGACCACCCCCAAAAAAACAGATATCGTACGCGGCCCAATCAACCTGCATGCCTGGCTGAATGGCGGTGACTTGGCAGGCGAGGTTGCGCCAAGCACACCGCTGTTGCAAGGCAATAATATTGCCACGATCACCATAAATATTCATCTGTGCGGGATAAATATGCCCGATCCGCAATTGCATTCGGCCCCCCTTCGCATACCAATGCATTTTATCACGCTTTGGCTATTACCCACAAATCCCACGATATCCCACACGTAATGTGGGATATCGTGGCTATCCACGGCTTATACGCCGATAATCCACCCGTTATCCACATTTTGATGTGGGATATGTGGATGACTTTTTGACTACATAATTGTGGGTAAATGTGGGATACTACGATTTTTGGGCAGTGGAATCACATAGGTGGGATAATGTGGGATAGTTTGGTTATCCACATTTTACACATCCAATAAAAAACGAGTTTTAGCGCATTAGAAAGCCAATTTGTGATAATGTGGGATAATTTTAGTTATCCACAAATTGTGGATAACTTTGGAGCGTTGACGATTCTGCGGAGGCACTTTAGAATAGCAGTAACGAAAGAGAGGCGTCATGGTGCGTGTATTACATATTGCCGATTTGCATATTGGGGTCGAAAATTACGGACATTTTGATGTCGCCCGTGGCATGCACACGCGCCTAATAGATTTTTTGGCACGCTTCGATCAAGCCATTGATATTGGTTTGGCAGCAGGGGTTGATTTGGTATTGATTGCGGGCGATATGTTCAAAAACCGCAATCCGCCACCACGCTTGCAACGCGAATTCGCCGAACGGATTCGCCGCTTGCATGAGCAACGTGTCCCCGTATTGATGGTTGTAGGCAACCACGACGTGGCGCCGGGTCGAGACTCGGCCAATTCAGTTAGTGTCTACGAGGGCTTGCAATTTGCGGGCGTCGATATTGCCCGCAAGCCGGCAGTCTATCGCTATCAGACCGCCCAAGGTGGCTTGGCGGTTATCGCCATGCCATGGATTATGCGTGAAGTGTTTTTGAGTAACCACGATGCCTTGCGGTTGGTAGGGCTCAGTGAACAAGAAGCCGAAATTTTGCGGGTGGTCGAACGCTATATCGCCGACCAAACCGACATTCTCTTGGCCGAAGATCCCCAGCGTCCGATTATTGTTACCTATCATGGCACGGTTGCCGGTGCCGTATCAGGTTTTGAAAAACAATTGACATTAGGACGTGAAATCCAACTCCCTCAATCGGTGCTGACCCCGCTGGGGGTCGATTATGTGGCGCTCGGACATGTCCACAAACATCAATGCCTGCGCCAATCGCCGCCGGTGGTCTATTCGGGGAGCATTGAACGCATCGACTTTGGCGAAATCAACGAGGCCAAAGGGTGCGTGCTGGTGACATTTGTAGGCAAACAGGCCAAATGGGAGTTTGTGCCGTTAGCAAGCCGCCCGTTTGTGGAAGTGGCCGTTGACGTGCAACAAGCCGGCGAATTCCCGATGGAACGAGTGGAATTGGCCATCACACGCAAAACTCTCACCGACGCCATCATCAAAATCGAGATTACTGTGGCGCCCGCCCAAAAATCGTTGATAAGTGAGCGCCAGATTCGTCAGTGGTGCGATCAAGCGGGAGTAGCGCATGTAGCGCGGATTCTCATCGAAACCCCCGAACAAAAGGAAAGTCGGATTGTTGATGTGACGCGGAGTGATGATATCCCGCCACCGCTGATGGCACTTGAAAAATATCTGCGCAAGAAAGAGCAATCTGAACAAGAACTTGCCCTGATACTGGAGCTGGGACGGACGATAATCGAATCACGCGATGGCGCGTGATTAACGTAAAGGGGCGCTATGAAAGCAGTTGTAATGGCGGGTGGGGAAGGATCGCGGCTACGTCCCTTGACCCTGAATCGCCCCAAACCAATGGTGCCGCTGGTAGACCGCCCAGTGATGGGCCACATCGTCGAGCTCCTCAAACGTCACCAGATTACCGACATCGTGGTGACCGTACAATATATGGCCAATGTCATCCAAGACCACTTTGGCGATGGGTCGGCGTTCGGGGTCAATATCACCTACTCGCTCGAAGATCGGCCGTTGGGGACTGCTGGCAGTGTCAAGCTCGCCGAATCATTGCTGCAAGAGCCTTTTTTGGTGATATCGGGTGATGCGGTGACCGATATCGACCTCACCAAAGTCTGCGCTCACCACAAGGCTACTGGCTCGATTGCCACCATGACGCTGACGCGGGTGCCTAATCCGCTCGAGTTTGGGGTGGCGATTTGTGACGAGGCCGGGTTTGTGCGTGAGTTAGTCGAAAAACCAAGTTGGGGCGAGGTTTTTTCTGATACGGTCAATACCGGCATTTATGTCTTTGATCCGGCGATTTTTGATTTGATAGAATCAGGCCAACCGGTCGATTGGGCCAAACAGATATTCCCGCGCCTGCTCGAATCCAAGCACGGGATTGCAGGGTGCGTCGTTGACGGGTACTGGACGGATGTCGGCACCCTCGAAGAATATATGCGGGCGACCCGTGACTATTTGAACGGCAAAGTGAATTTGCCACGCATCGGTCGCCGCCTTGGCGACGATGTATGGGTCGATGATGATGTCGAAATCGCCCCCGATGCGATGTTGCACGGCCCCCTGTATCTCGGTTTTGGTGCCAAAATCAAAAGTGGTGCGCACGTGATTGGACCCACCGTCATCCGCGATTATTCCATCATCGATGCCGGTGCTATCATCGATCGGAGCATCATCTGGCGCAATTCGTATATAGGTGAGCGTGCCGAATTACGCGGTGCGGTGGTGTTGCGCCAATGCAACATCAAAAATCGTGCTTTACTCTCAGAAGGCGTGGTGGTTGGCGACCAAACCATGATTAATGCGGGCGCCGTGATTGGCAACAACGTCAAAATCTGGCCCTACAAAGAAGTCGACGAAAGTGCCACGGTCACCAGTAGTATCATCTGGGGCTCACAAGGGCGACGGGTGTTGTTTGGCAAGCAGGGGATTACCGGCTTGGTCAACATCGATTTGACTCCCGAGTGGTGTGCGCGGATTGGCGCGGCCATTGGTACTGCATTACCATTGGGTGCGAGTATCACTGCGAATCGTGACTCGCATCATACGGCACGCATGCTCAAACGTGCCCTCATGGCGGGGTTGCCGTCAGCGGGGATTAATGTGATTGAACTTCATAGCGTACCATTGCCGGTGGCGCGCTACACCACCTTTGCGGCGGGTACGAGCGGCGGGATTCATTTGCAGGTATCGCCCCAAGATGAGCGTATGGTCGAAATTCGGATTTTTGACCGTAATGGTCTCGACCTCGATACGAAAAACGAACGAGCCATCGAAGGCATTTTTTTCCGTGAAGATTACCGCCGCGCCTATTACAATCAAATTGGTCGGATTAGCGATGCGGTAAATGCGATTGACACCTACATAACTGCATTTTTGAAGGCCTTGCATCCCGAAGTTTTTGCAATTGAGCGGGTGTTTCAAGTGGCAGTCGACTATGACCATGCCAGTAGTTCGTCGGTGCTGCCGGGGATTTTGCGCAAATTGGGGGTGCGTTCGGTTGAATTAAACGCCAACCTCGAGGATGTACTAGTTGCACAGCAACGCGAAAAAGACGCCGACCATCTGCAACGCTTGGCGCGGGTGACGCCGGTGTTGGGTGCCGACATGGGCGTGCGTATCGAAGCCAACGGCGAGCGCCTCTCGCTCATCGATGGGCGCGGGCGGATTGTGGCACCGATGTTGATGTTGGCTGTGTTGGTCGATTTGATACTAGCTGCCGAAGGGGGAGGCGTGGTGGCGGTGCCAATGACTGCGCCACGGGTGTGTGAGGTAATTGCGGCTCGCCGCGGTGGTGCAGTGGTGCGGACGCGCACGGCGCTGTCTTCGTTGATGCAAGTAGCCGCCAAACGGCGTGATTTGTTGTTGTTGGGTGATGGTGCCGGCGCTACCATCTTCCCGCGGTTTTATCCGGTGGCCGATGGTTTGTTTACCATCGCCAAAACAATCGAGCTGTTGCTCAGTCAAGGGTTGCGCCTCGAAGATGTGATTGACTCCATCCCGGCGTTTTATACGGCACATGCGCGGGTGGCGTGTGGCTGGGACCAAAAGGGACGGGTGATGCGTCAATTGGGCGAACAGTTCCGCGAGCGCCGTCAACATACGAGTGATGGCTTGCGCATCGAAATCGATGACTACTGGGTGCTCTTGTCGCCTGACAGTGACGGTCCCTATATTGGGGTGTATGCCGAGGGGCGTGATGCCGCCCACGCTGGAGCGCTGATTCGCCAATACAGCGAATTAGTCAACAGCTTGCAATAGGTTATTTTTTTGCTAAGGCGCTGGGATCAAAGGCGCCGGGCAATAAGGCCGCCACGCTGGTTTCGACCCAATTCCCTTGCATATTGGTCAAAAAAACGCGGGCGTGGGGCGCCAACTCGGCCATGACTTGGCGGCAACCGCCACATGGGCTGACGGGGCCAGGGGTATCGGCGACCACGGCGATGGCGATGATGTCACGTGCGCCGACGGCCCAAGCCGATTGCATGGCGACCCGTTCGGCGCAATTGGTGCTGGGGTAGGCGGCGTTTTCGATGTTGCAGCCGCCAAATACGCGGCCATCGCTGATGAGGACGGCTGCCCCCACCAAGAAGTGCGAATAGGGGGCATAGGCGCGGGTGCGAGCATCGATGGCCGCATCAATGAGTTGCTGGTGGTTGATTGGAGTCATCACGTCCCCTTTGATTGTTGGCAATGGTGATTCGGATGCGGCTGGTGCGAATGCCATCAACGGCGATGACGGTGAAGGTGGCATCATGAAAGTATGTTACCACATCGCCGATTTCACTCATGCGGCCCAGTTTTTCGGCAATAAATCCCCCAATTCGATCTGACGTCTCGGAGCTGAGGGTCAACCCGGTGTGGTCGTTGATGTCGTCGAGGAGGACGCGGGCATCGACGGTCAGACTGTGCGGCCCTTCCCAGACGATGTCGGCGAGGGTGGTGGGGTCGAATTCGTCGTTGATTTCGCCGACGATTTCTTCGAGGATATCTTCGAGGGTGACAATCCCGGTGGTGGCACCATATTCGTCGACCACCACCGCAAAATGCACCCGTCTGGTTTGCATGTTGTGGAGCAAGGTGTCGATTTTGATCATTTCGGGTACGAAGTAGGGGTAGCGCATCAAGGTGGCGATGGTGGTCGGTTTGTGGCCAAATTGCAAGCTGGCCAATAAATCTTTGGCATACAAAATCCCAATGATGCGGTCGCTTGATTCGCGGATGACGGGGATGCGCGAGTGGCCGTGGCGGGTAATCAAGGCGATGGCTTCTTGGCTGGTGGCGGCGGTATTGATGGTGATGATGTCGACGCGCGGAATCATGATTTCGCGCACCAAGGTATCGCCAAAGGTGATGATGTCTTTAATCATCTCGCGTTCGTTGGGCTCGAGTAGCCCCTCGGCTTGGCCCACATTCACAATCGACAAGAGTTCTTCTTCGGTGACGATGGGCGTGAGTTCGTCGGAGCCAGCTGGGGTAAACAAGCGCCGCGCAATGAAGTCGATGCAGATAATCAAGGGCCGGAGCAATAGCATACAGAGATAAAATGGCCCGGCGATGAATTTGGCGGTGGCAGTCGGGTTGCGTAGCGCGACTGCTTTGGGGAGTGCTTCGGCACACAAAATCACACTAAGCGTCAGCGCCAGCAACCAACCGAATTGATGCCAAATGGGCAATGATTCTACCAACCCAACGCATAACGCGGTCAGTCCAATCAAGGCCATCGTATTGAGCAATAATAACGATACTTTGAAGCGATAAGCGTCGTTGATGAGGTCATTCACCACGGTCGCCCGTGAGCTATGCAACCCATTGAGCTGCCGACGCGAAATCGCACTCAGCGCCGCCTCGGCTGCTGCTGCAAGGCTAATCGCCAACACACATACGAGTATACCGAGCCAATGCAGCGGTACATCAATTACGTCCACAGTAGTCCTTTACGAAAAGAGGGCACTCAACGACAAATCTTTGTGGATGCGCAAAATCGCCTCGGCAAATAATGGCGCCACACTGATGGTGCGTACCCGTGCAGCGGCTGCCTCGGGTGATTGGGGAATCGTGTCGGTGACGATGGTCTCGACCATCTGCGAATTATGGATGGCGGTCAAACCATCACCGGCAAAAATACCGTGGGTGGCACAGGCATAGACGTGGGTGGCACCCCGTTGTAACAACGATTTGGCGGCTTCGACCAACGTCCCACCCGTCGAAATCATGTCGTCGACGATCACAGCGGGGCGTCCAGCCACATCACCCACCATTTCGATCATCTCGACGGTATCGGGGCGGGGGCGTTGCTTGGCGATAATCGCTAGACTCGCACCAATCCGCTCGCGGAATTCGTTGGCACGACCCACACCACCGGCATCGGGCGAAATCACCACGGGGTCTTTGAGGTTGAGGCCCCGCACATATTCCGAAAGCAATTGGCCGGCTTGTAGGTGGTCGACGGGGATATCAAAAAACCCTTCGATGGCAGGAGCATGTAAATCCATCGTCAAGACGCGATGCGCGCCAGCGGTGCGGATCAGGTTGGCTACCAGTTTGGCCGAAATCGGCTCGCGCCCAGTGGTCTTTTTTTCTTGTTTGGCATAGCCATAATAGGGGATGACGGCGGTGATGCGGGCAGCCGAGGCCCGTTTGACGGCGTCGATGAGGATGAGTAACTCCATCAAGTTTTCGTTGACGGGGATGCAGGTTGGTTGCACGATAAAGACGTCGGAGCCACGCACGTTTTCTTCGATTTTGATGCGTGTTTCACCGTTCTTGAACGTGGTCACCAAGGCGCGACCGAGGTTCATGTTGAGGCAGGCCGAAATTTCTTTGGCGAGTGCGAGATTGGCGTTGCCACTAAACACCTGTAGGCGACCTTCCATATGCACCGGCCGGCCTCAAAGAGACCCGGCCTCCTCCTTGTCTATATGGGCGCTTGTGCGCCAACAATATAACTAAACGGGGCAATGTGTGTATCTACAGCTATTGTACCTTGTTTCACGATGCTATGGGGAATGGTACACCCGGCCCCGATGACACTATCATCGATGGTGGTGTGGGGGCCAATCACACAGCCGGCACCGATTTGGGTCTGCCCGCGCAACACGCTGCCAGGCTGGATGACACAATCGGCGGCGATGGTGACTTCGGGCTCGATGGTGACCAAGGCCGGATTGGTGATGGTGACGCCATTGCGCAACAAGCGTGCGCAGGTGCGGTCGTGGAGCAGGGCTTCGGCCGTCGCCAATTGACTACGGTCATTGACCCCCCAGGCATCGCTAAGATCGCTGGTGGTGACGGCGCGCACGGCACCTACGCCCAGCTCATTGACGGCCATGGCAATCAAATCGGTGAGGTAGTATTCATTGCTCATGCTATCGGGTTGGATGCGGGGCAAGGCGTCGCGGAGCCACTGCCAGCTAATGACCATGATGCCACTATTGGCTTCGCGGATGAGGCGCTGGGTATCGTCGCAGTTTTTGGCTTCGACAATCGCCACTACCTGCCCGCTGGCGTCACGTACAATCCGGCCATAATTGTGAGGGGCGGGCACATCAAAGCTGAGCAACCCGAGGGTGGCGTGGTGGGTTTGTTTGTCGGCGATGACGCGGGCCACGGTATCGGCTTGGAGCAAAGGGGTATCACCAAACAGCACGACTACGTCACCGTCGGTAGCGGTAATCGCAGGGAGTGCTTGGAGTAGGGCATGGGCAGTGCCACGACGTTCGTGTTGGGGGATGTAGTGATAGTGGGGGCCACAGGCCGTTTGGATGGTGGTGTGGGCGTGGGGGGCAATGATGACGCAAACTTGCCGGGCCTGTAAGGCATCGGCTACATCGAGGACCCGCCGGAGCATCGGCTTGCCTGCAAGGGGGTGCAGTACTTTGGGCAACGATGAGCGCATACGTGTGCCCTCGCCAGCAGCGAGGACAACCACGGTGCGAGGAGTGGTGGGTGGCACCATTTGGATTGCGTCCGTGGTAGGTGAAAAAGAGTGGTTGCCAGACTAGGATTCGAACCTAGACAGACGGATTCAAAGTCCGTAGTGCTACCATTACACAATCTAGCAACGCAAAAATATTATAGCATAAACTATTTATCGGATGCAAAAAAATTTGCGGACGAATTTTATCTTGTCTCGCACAGAGCACACAGAGGGCGCGGAGGTACATCCCAACGTCATTCCATGCCGGGTGCTTGCACCCGAAGCGTGGAATCTCCGTGTGTGCCATAGATAGTAGATTCTCGTTGGCTCGCACAGAGGGCGCAGAGGGCGCGGAGGTAATCGTGACTTTCAACCTCATACTTTACTTCATGCTTCCGACTTCACGCTTCCTACTTCATTTGCTCTACGACCGTACCCGCTTGCCTCGTTGGCTGGTATAGCCAAACAGCATCAAGGCCACCACCAAAATCCCCACTAGTTGCACGCGCATGGTATCGAGCATACTCACCATTGTTTTTAGTTCGGGGGAGCCGCCGACCAGCCAGGTATAGCCGGTCTGTGGCAAGGCCGTGATTTGTTGGGCGTAGGCGCCAAAGCCGTATGAGCCGGCAAAGAGCACCACGATTTCGGCCGAAATAAGCACCGAAAAGCCCAACGCCACCACGCCAATCGCAAATACCACCAGCGATCCCCACCAGGGCTGGCGCCGGCGAGGCATCGGCATGGCGTGGTCGGCGGCGATAGCCATGAGTTGGAGGGTGAGGGCGTCTGAGGGTGTGTGGCGTAGGAGTTTGCGCGCCTGCTGGTCGAGCGCCGTCATCTGCGCGGCGTAATCACGGCAGGCAGCGCAGCTGCCGAGGTGGGTTTGTACGTCGGGGTCGGCGAGTTCGCCAATGGCGATTTGGGTGCAAATGTCGTCACAGTGTTGCATAATGTGGGTCTCCCCATGGTGGTAAAAAACAGTCAGCGCCAAGGTGAATATGTATGTGTACGGAATAATCCGGTTGCGCGGGATTAATTGCTCTGCTCATCGATGTGTTGCTCTTCCAAAATCTCACGCAGACGCTCTTTGCCACGGCGAATGTGGCTTTTGACGGTGTTGAGCGGGATTTCGAGGATGTCGGCGATGTCGGCATACTTCATGTCATCAAAGTAGAGCATGGTTAGGGTTAGTCGGTATTGGTCATCGAGTTGGGCCAGCGCATCTTCCAAAATCCGGCGTGTTTCTTTGTGTTCGAGCGAGGCCTGCGGGTCACGCTCGCTGTTGGTGTCGCTAATCAAGGTCACCGGATCGAGCTCGTCGTCATCTGTGGCAATCGGGTTGATAATGGGGACTTTGCGGCGCCGTGAACGTAATTCGTCGCGCCCCAAGTTGATTACTAACCGATAGAGCCAAGTGGTGAATTTGCTGTCGCCGTTGTATTGATGAATCGACCGAAACAGTCGGATAAAGGCCGTTTGGGTAAGGTCTTCGGCATCGTCAGTATTGTGCAAAATCGTCATGGCGATGCTGTAGATGTACTGTTTTTGACTGATAACGAGTTGTTCGAGGGCATCGCGTTCACCACGCTGGGCGCACCGAATGAGCTCTAACGATGGTTCAGCCACGCAAATACACTCCTTTTGTATGCCACACACCACGGGTTACCTGTATGCTACCATGGCTTGACGACGTTTGATAGCAGAAGGTTGCGATGCGATGGCGCAAAACCCCCACATTACCCGAGATTTTACGGCGACTACATTTGTTGTTCACGATGATTGTACCCTGTTGTTGCTCCACCGTAAACTAGGCATGTGGTTGCCCCCCGGTGGCCATATCGACCCCCACGAGCTGCCCCACGATGCCGCGGTGCGCGAAGTACACGAAGAAACGGGTCTCGCAGTGGCGTTGCGCTCCGCCCCGACGCCCCTCGGCGATGTGCTGGTGTTGCCCCAACCGCACTGCATCTTGCTAGAGAACATTACCCCTGGCCATCAACACATCGATTTGATTTATGTGGCCACGGTGGTGTCGGGGACGTTGTCCCCCTCGGCCCGCGAAACCAACGGCGCCCGCTGGGTCAATTGGGACAACCTGGCCGCCCCCGAAATTGCCCATGATATTTGTGTGCTGGGGCGGCAAGCGATTGCATTGGTGCGCGGTGACAAGGAATAGTTGGATCTGCGGTGGCAACGAACTGTGCGCATCCGGGTAATTGTAAGCTGCTGATTCACGTCTGCGCAGGAGTATTTTTCAAAAGCAATAAAAAGCAGTACAGAACACCCAGAGGAACTCGCCTACCGTTGCTGCCTCTCGGCCCTGGCGGGGTTTAGCAAGTATCTGCCGTCCTGTACTGTGGTCATTATAGCCGTGTGGTAGGTTCCCTGTCAACCGTAATCAGTACCAAACAGAGCCAAAAGCAATAAGCGAGGTCACTGACAAAGAAAAACTGGTCGATGAGCCCGTGCGCCACCGTCGCCACCACCACAATCCCTGCCGTGATTGCCGCCCACGAGGCCTGGGGCGCCAAAATGCTCTGGCGCCATGCCCGTACCACCAGCACCCCCACCACGATTAAGCCCCACGGCCCGAGGTTGAGCCAGAGATCGAGGAACAGATTGTGGGGGTGGGCGGCGTATTGCTCGCTGGTGCCGATTAGCGATGGGTCGATGATGCTATGCCCGTATTCGGGGTTGTGATAAAAATAAAATTGCCCGAGGCCGAGCCCCCATGGGCGTTGCTGGAGCCATGTGACGCTTTCGCGCCAAAACAAAACCCGGGCATCGAGGCTACCCACATTGGTGCCCCGCGCCAGCAAGGCGCCGGCGGCGATGATTAAACCGGCAGTGACGGCCACCAGCATGATCCACGGCTTTTGGCGCAGTAGTTGCGCCCCTTGATTGACCAGCACGAGGAGCGCGCTGGCCAGCACTGCCGCCAACCACGCCCCGCGTGAAAACGACAGCACCAAGCCGATCGCACACAACGCCAGCACCGGCCAGCTCCAGCGGGTGCGCCAAGCGGGCACCACCACGCTGAGCAAGGCAAAGGGCCAGACCCGTTCGAGGAACAAGCCCAGATTGTTGGGGTGGCCATAGACCGACGCCACACGGCGCACATTGTCGACGGCCACGATATTGTCGCTAAAGGCTCGTTTGTTACCCAGCCACGGCACCAAATCCAGCCCTACAAACTGCAACAGCCCGAGGGCCGCCACCGTGGCGCCGCTCCCCACCAGCACGCGAATGAGCGCTTGGGCGCTGAGGCGCTGGGTCTGGAGGGCGGTGCGGACAACCAAAAACCAGATGATGGGCTCGACGATTATCCAGCGCCAGCTCCGCAACGCTTCGCTACGCCCTTCGGGCAAGACCCACAGCAGGCTGGCGGTGGCGCTGAGGATGAGCAAGGCCGGCCAGAGGTCAGTTTTGCTGAGGGTGACGATGGGTTGGCGGGCCCGCCAGCGCATCACCGCCCAGCCCATCACACTCAGGAGCAGCACGATTTCGTGCAGGGGGATGGCCGCGCTGGCGGTGAGTGCTACCGGGATGAGGTAGAGGGGCGCCGTGGCTGGCACCAACGGCAAGGCGATGTCGGGGCGATACCACGCCACCGCTAGGAGGGCGAGCACGCCGATGAGTTTGAGCGGTAAAGGGGCGATTTGGATGCAGAGCAGGGCGCCGATGGCGATGAGCCAACCGGCACGTTGGAGCAGTAGGGTGATGCGCGTCGTGTTTACCATGCGGCCTCAATCATTTGGTGCCATTGGGCGTGGCTGGGTGGGGTGGGGGCAAGTCCGATTAAGCGGTTTTCGCCGGCAAACAGGGTAATCAGTTCGTCTACCGTAGGGGTATGTGGTGCCAGCAATGCGCCTAAGCGTGGTACGCCACAGCGGTGCAAAAATGCAGCCAGCACGGTGGGGAATTCGGCCGCCGTACAACCAAACGCCGGTGCAATGCGGGCGATGGCGGCGGGGCGGGCTGGTGCTACCAACGCCATGATTTGCGGTATCATCACGATACAGGCAGTGCCATGGGGCAGGTGGTAGACCCCGCCGAGGCTATGACCGACGGCATGGCCGAGATGGACGCGCCCGCTGAGGAATGCCAAGCCGGCCACGGTGGCAGCCTGGCTCATGGCGGCACGGTCGCCGGGGTTGTGGC
>Ga0214917_10000357_pt1 | contig 59675 bp, 72 predicted proteins | sample LL_1208_BB_MetaG_FD_177983 | JGI IMG/M metagenome (GOLD analysis project Ga0214917, IMG submission 177983) | Freshwater microbial communities from Lake Lanier, Atlanta, Georgia, United States - LL_1208_BB | ecosystem: Environmental > Aquatic > Freshwater > Lake | place: USA: Georgia | collected... | reverse complement strand
AGAAATGAATCGCATGGCAGCAGAAAACAGCAAAGCTATAGCTTCAAACAACAAAGATATAGATGCTAAAATGAAACGCCTTGAGAAAGACATGGATGAAAAATTGAAGAAGGCACTAGATAATCCATTAGCAAACAAATGATAAATTGGTTGTCTTTAAATACTACTCAAATAGCTATGAGTATTGTATTAATAATGGTTGTTGTTTTTTTAATTTTTTTATTATACATATGGCATAAAGATAGTAAAAATAATATTGATTTGAAAGATTTGATCTGTGTAAATAATAAAATAGATGAGAAAAAATTTTCTAGATTTGGAGCATGGATAGTTAGTACCTGGGGATTTGTGTATCTTATACTTGAGAATAAATTTAGTGAATGGTACTTTATGGGATATATGGCTGCTTGGGTAGGCAATGCTATTTTTGACAAATATATAAATAAACCCAAGGAGACAATAGATGTTAAAACAATCAAACCAAGAATTAATCCGATTAATATTACTTAAAATTTAATATCATGTTTAAATCTACTCTAATGATTATAATATCGTTAATTTTATTTGGTTGCGATTCTAGATATAGATATCCTTGTCAAAATCCAGATAATTGGGAAAAGGATTATTGTAAAAAACCATACTGCGAAGTATCTAGAGATTGCCCAGAACATATATTTAAAGGGCAGGAAGGTGTAGCATCATATTCTAGCCCCAATAAAAATAGTTGTGCTGAATGTAAAGGAACTAATAGATGAGTATAAAAGATTTATTTAAAAATCCTGATTTGAATGAAAATACTCAAACTACCTCTCCCAAAATAAACAATATAGATAAAAAATCTACTCCTTACAAGGAAGAAAAATATGCGCACAGATCGGAAACAAGATCTAAACCTGGAGAAAGGTATACTGAAAACGAACTTATGGTTCGTCTTAAATTCATTATCGGAGTCTGTTTGGCGCTCACTCTTATTGGGATTGTTTTTACTGTTCTTTATAGTATCATGTTTGTCACGCAACCCTTAAATGCTATAAGCCCAATAGATCAAAAATTCTTTGAATTAATTATTCCTGTTGCTACATTTTTATGTGGTACTTTGTCTGGCATTATGCTAGCAGGTTCAGGTAAAGAAGCAGCAATGGCTGGAGCAGCAGCCCAAGCCAATGCAATGAATGGGCAGAACAAATCGATTGGATTACACACAAGACCCATAGGTCCTTCCCCAATTTCAATGTCTGATTCCCAAATGCGAGATACCAATATTAGTAATGATTTTATGCCCAATAATAACTTTTCTTCTTCACCATCTTCATCTGGAAGTCGACCTATTGGAAAACCAGCAATTAAACCAATTAGTTTGGATTGATATATTAGTCGCGTATTGGTTAATAAACTGGTACGCGCCTTATTTTTTTATGGGGAATAAAGATATTGCAGAATCTATCTGCAAAATTTGAAAGTGGTTGCGGGTTCTAGATTCGAACTAGAAACTGAGGATTATGAGTCCTCTGTGATACCTTTTCACCAACCCGCGGCATTAATTAAGATAAATTATTTACCTTGACCCCTATACTTCTTAAAAGATCGTTTGGTATGTTTATTCATTGTGGCAGTTTTACTGCCATCTTGTCTTGTTCTTTTATCAATTTTTCTTTTATACATTTAGTTCTTCCTCAGTTAATGTAGGATCTATTCCTTGATTTCTAGTTCCTGATTTGTAAGATTGATCTGTCAATTTTTTATCTAAATTAGTAATAGTTCTTCTATTACATTCTGAACAAATAGAATAATAAAATCTATGTTTTACTGGACCACCTACCCATTTATAATTAGTTTCCTTTATTTCATAAAAACTTTTTATTTTATCTTTACATATTGTAGGATTACATGTAGGTAACAATGTTTTAGGATCCAAGTAAACTACAGGACCATTAAAATTCTTTTTCATAAACTAAAAAAGTTGAATGCCTGAACCAAATACCTTATTGTATTGATTATATAATTCTTCGGCTGGGTCAGCTTCCCAAGCAATTTTATCTTTTTTAACTTCGATTTGATGCCCTTTAGTATAGCCCGCATAAGGCATTAATCCCATACGATGCTCAGACAAACTTGATTGGGATGGAATAATAATTACAGCACAGGGTTGTTCTATTAAATAAAATTCCCCCTTGTCAGTCAGATCACCGACAATTTCTTCAGTGGTTACAAGCTTCACAACTTTAATCATAAATTCTCCAAATAATTAAATGCCTCTTTTTCATCTAAAAATATTTTCAATTCGTATTCTAAGCTTACTATATTAATAGTATGAATCAAGATTTGATTATCCAGGGAACTAATTTTTACAAACCAATTCCCCAGATTAATAGTATCAAAGCTACTAAAATTATCTAATATTGCGAATATATTTTTGAACTTCACGATCAACTCGCATTCTACGTCCTTCAGTCATAGCTTCTAGAAATTTCCAAATTATTTTTAAAAATTTCATAGTAATCCTTTTTGTTGAAGTATTTTTTCTCTATGACTAAAATCAGCCCTATCTATACTTTGTGATAGATAAGTTTCAGCAAAGTTAGGTATATGTAACTTGTTCTCTAACCAATCCAAAAAGATATGAATTAAAGAATGCATTACTCATCCTCTGTTAAAAATGTTTTTTTACTAATTTTAGCATCACCGTCTTTAACTTCAATTTTTTTAGGCTTCTTATGCTCCGGAATTATTTTTTCTAAAGCAATTTTAAGCATACCGTTTATCATAGCAGCATGATTAATTTCTATATGATCATTAAGTAAGAATGTACGAGTAAATGCTCTATTAGCAATACCTTTATATAAGAAATTATCATTATCTTCTTTTGCATTACCAGAAATAATTAGTTTATTATCCTCAATAGAAATCTCAATATCAGATTTTCCGAAACCAGCGACCGCCAGTTCAATAACATATCTATTATCTTCAACCTTACGAATATTATATGGAGGATAGTTAGGAATATTTTTGGTCAAATCATCATGAAATTTAGCCATGCGATTATAAGTTTCATCAAATCCAACTAAAAACTTATCCATGTCTTTAAACATCATATCAAAAGGTGCGTTTTTTAAAGTAAGTAATGTCATTTAATTCTCCTATTTAGCGAGTTTAAAAAATGCTAACCCATATGGCATTAGCACCAGTGAATATTTTACTAGCCTTCACTGGCATGCTAGTTTATAACTACATATTATTTATATCTGAGATTGTTTTTTCTTTCCAATATTGTATTTAGTTTGTAGATCCCAATCATCTTTATCCTTAAAAGCAATTATTTTAATTTGAGATAAAGGAGCTATATCATTACATAAATTAGGTTCTAAAATTTTTATTAATCCCCAATCTACCAATAATTTGGCAATAGTATTTCTACGTTGCAAATCATTATCAGTAAGGTCTGCTTGTTTTCCATCTAATGCAAATAATTCTTTAAAATGAACTATAAAATATCTGCCCTGTTTATGAAGTATGTGACAAGACTGATACAGCACCTTATCTTTTCTAGACGCAACTCCGATTCTAGTTAATGTTTCTCTGACCTTTAAAAAATCGTCAGGATGTGTAAGAGATACTTCTAATGGTGAGTATCCAGGGAAATCTATATGAAATAAATCATCCGCCATTTCTGCCACCTTTATACATTCTTGTTTTTATTGTTTCAATTTGTTCATCACTAAGAAGCGGAAGTACTTGACGAGCTTTTTCTTTGCTATATCCATAGTATTCTCGAACAATATCTATCGCTTCAATTTTATCAGCTTTTAACCATTTATTGAATCTTTTTTTAGATCCAATAATATTTATTAAAAATGAAAATTGAAGTAATTTATCCAAGTGTGGTCTAGAATTCATTTCATTTGCAGGTATAATCGTATCTTGTCCGTACGATAATCCTCTGTTTACAATAAAAGAATTGTATTGTTTCTCAGACCAATCATCAACTATTAAATTTTCTTTAGTGTGATGAATAGCATTTATAAAATCAAAAGGTGAAATTTTGGGTGTATCATATTTTTCTTCCACATATTTAACTACCGGATCTCCAAATAATTTATTTTCTTGTATAGAATATGTGTTATTTCTTGTAGGCTTTATCATATTTTAAACTCCGGATTTTCGTTTACCAAAGCTACAATAGCTTGTGCAAGATAAATAACTTGATCCTCAGTCAATTTGATATTATACGATCTATCTAAAATATGAATTATTTCATGAATAATTGCTATATGTTGTGTTGATTCTGTAGCATTGTTATTAATTTTAATTTTTTGATTATTAAAATCTGCTATACCAAGTAATCCATTTAAATCTTCTGAGGATACATATTCTATACTATAATTTATTCCTGCAACACGAAGCTTCATTTAAATTCTACAGATGCCATTATTTCAGTAAGACATGCTACTAAATTTATTTCTTGATCAGCACAAAAAGCACTTTTATATTGATAATCTGCCAATATTAGTATTAATTGAGGCACTTGAACAACTTGATCTGTTAAATTATCGTATACTTTTCTTATAACTGTTGTAGGATCATTATCAAGATTATTTACAACCCAATTTCGCATTCTTTTCCAGTCTTTGTCTTTAAGAGAAGCAAAAAGATCAGCCATATTGGCTTCACTCATATTAACTAAAATGCCCTCATCAATTTTTCCAGATACTGAATAACGCTGTATTTCATTTAAAATACGACGATAATCTGGAAAATGCTTCTCGATAACTTTTGCTACAACTTTAGAATCAAATTCAATCTGTTCTAGTTTTAGAATTTCGTTTACTCTTTTAAAGAACTTGGCAGCTAGCTTTGGCTTATCATCTTTTGCTAGTTTAAATTCAATAACAGTACATCTAGAATGAAGAGGAGGAATAATTCTATTTTTAAAGTTACAAGTAAAAATAAATCTGCAATTAGCCGAGAACTCCTCTATAAAGGCTCTTAATGCAGGTTGAGTAGAATTGGGATTTAGATAATCTGCTTCATCTAAAATTACAACTTTTGTTTTGCCACTGAATGATACTGTGGATGCAAACTGTTTGATCTTAGTTCTAAGAATATCAATTCCAGATTCTTCTGAACCATTAATTACTATATAATCTGTTTCTAATTCCTCACATAATGCCCTAGCTACAGTGGTTTTGCCTACACCAGCTGAACCACACAATAACATATTTTGAATCTCACCTTTACTTATCATTTCCTCAAAAATTTTTTTCTGATCAGCGGGCAAAATACAATCAGTTAATTTACGAGGACGATATCTTTCAACCCACAAAAATTGATCTTCACGAACTTCCATAATAACCCCAAAATAATTAAGTTACATTAGCACCGGTAGCTAAAATATCCCCAGAATAAATATAATTACCTATGTGATCTAATTTGATACTTGGTATCAAATGCACCTTGCCTCCCAATTTTCTATATTCCTCACAAAAAAACCAATCTTCAGAATAAAAAACACCATCATGTCCTATAACTGTTTTAAAGAATTCAGTATACCATTCATTAAATCTTCCAAAATTTGAAGCGCGGGCTCTTCCCATACTTGATTCTAGATCTTCAAATACTTTTCTTTTAATAAGCATAAATCCTGTACCGGAATGCGCTACTTCCACAATACCTTTTTCGTCAGGTATAGGAGGATTATTGTTATCTATGTAATTTATAACATATGACGCGCCAAATTTACGTAAATCAGGCAAATCTTTATCTTTGTTATGTTTTACAATGTTATTAATATTTTCCCAATCAATAAATTTTTTTGGATAAGGTGCACAAATGATATCCTTATCCGCATAAAGCAATTGTCTAATACTATTGGGAGGAAATATAATATCTGAATCTATAAACATTAAGTGAGTACATTCAGATTTCAAAAAATAATTTACTGCATAATTTCTTCCCCTAGTAATAAGGCTTTCATTGGGAATAAACATCCAATAAGCACCAACGTTATTAGTTCGAAGATCTATAACATTTTGAATTAGGCTACTTACATAGCCAAAATAACATTGCCCATTATACATGGGCGTAGCTATCATTATAGAATTATCATTATTTTCAGTGAACATTACACCACCGAATCTGGTTCCATTGCAATGAAATATTCAACGGATTTTGTTTCATGCTTAAAATGCATAAATTTCTTTTTAGAAATAGTTACAGTATAAGCATCAGGTATAATCTTAAAATTTTCCACTGCCATATGACATTCAAAATCTTCTAGCCCAGGTCCAATAGTTTTCTTATAAGTATTAGCAGTATCATTTTTCTTGTCACCAATAGTAAGTACTACTTGTTGATGCTTACAAGTTACTGAAATTGTGGGAGCGGATGTGATTGCTGCAGCCTTTATAATCATTTGAACATCCTCAGCCGTTAATTTAAACTGAAAATGATTATCTAATTCAATTGATTTATCTGGTGCTGCTACTATTACACCTGCATTAGAATAAAAATATTCAAATTTTCCGCCATCTTTGGAAATAGTTAAAGATTTATCCCCAAATTCTACATTTTGATTTTCCATTAAAGTTAATAATGCCAATAAGGAATTTAAATCATATATTGGAACTTCTATAGGAAAATCTTCAGCTACATTGGCTTTGGCAAAAATATTTTTTGCCGTACTAATAGTAGCAAGATTTTTTCCCTTGCGAATAAGAATATTACTATTAATACTTGCAAAATTTTTCAAAACTTCAATTGTTTCTTTACTTATTTGCATAATAACCTCATACAGGATGATAAATTGTTTCTATTACCTCTTTACTACTTGTTTCTAAATCATGCACATACAGCATAATTAAAGCATAGTGTAACACCTTTAGTATATCTTTCCTATTTCTTCCTTCTTTTTTGCCATATCTTTGGGCATACTTAATTATATTTCCTCTGGTGTGTGGTATACCATCACCCATATCAATTATAAATTCTGTAGTTTGAATTTTTCCTTGGGAATAATGTTGTGAATAGGTTTCGTCGATGTAATCTTGCAATTCTTTAAGTAAAGACTTTTCATTATACTTGTATTCTATTTTCGCCACGGATATACCCCATCATATTTTTGCTTCATTAATTCATTTCCTCGAAGAAAAAATGTACCTTGTACTGAATCGTTTCTATTACCTACTCTATAATTAACAGTATATTTGCCTGAAACATTACATCTAATATTATTATCTTTTAGAGCAGAAGTCAATGCTCTATCCACCTCAGGTTGATCATCAGAATGTCTAGCTCTTTTGTACCATAAAGGTGAGAGTTGTAAAGCCAATAGTTTTGGTAGAAAAAAACAATTTACATCAACAAAATAATCACCGAGAACAGATTGCCAATTTCCTAAATTTTCGCAATCATCATTACAAATATAACTGCCCTCTTGACTTACTATTTTTCTCAACGAACATGAAAAAGAATTCTTATCTGATATTTCAATAAGACTTTCTACATGATTCGGTTCAAGCCAATTGTCCTCATCTAGAAACATAATATAATCTCCCTCAGCAAAATATGTGCATCCACCATATATTCTATGCCCATTATACTGTTGAATACCTGTAGCATATGGCAAAACTATAACATCTTGTTTTACCAAGTATTTTAATGCATTTTCTTTATGATGTTGTCCATCGACAACTATAAGATGCTGAACATTTTTATATGTCTGATTTATAACTGACTGAAGATTTTGTTTCAATAATTGAGAGCCGGTAGTAGCAGTAATAATAGTTACCTTAGACATTCTTTTTCTCAAAATATTTTTTATGTTTATTCGCTAAGTATTGTTTGTTTACTTCATATACTCTACCATATATCGAATTAACTTTTGTCATTGGTTTAGATCTCATGGATCCCCAATCTACATCGCTTTTAAACGATATAGATAATACGCCATTTTTATATCCATTTTCCTTCATTCTGATACTAAAATCATGGCAATCAAAACCACATGGGGCTAAAGCTGAATCGTAAAATCCAATCTCCATGTGTCTTTTCCATTTTGTTACTGCAGGACTTCTAATAGCAACTTCTGTTTCTTCGAAATCATAATGATTCAATATTTGAAAATCTGTTCTACCTATTTGTTTCCAATGACCAAATTCAGATTCAACAAAGTTGCTTTCTAAGATGGTTTGGTTGTTTGAATTAATATCACAACCTAGTCTTAAAGAAAGATATCCCAACTCAGGTATAGTATTCCAAACACTAAATAGATAAGTATCCAAATTTTTTTCTTGTATTACAACATCATCTTGTACAGTAATAACAATATCTTCGGGTTCGGGGCGTAATAGTTTTATATGTGTTAGTCCATAATTAAGGCAAGTTATTTCATGCACATCATGCATTAAAAGAATATCAAATTTATCCTTTAAATTATTTTTGTCTATAAACTCTAAAAGAATGGATTCGCTTTTATCAATACAACCATCTAAGATAGTAATTACTTTATACTCACCTGATACACTATTGACAATGCCTTCTAGAACATCATGTATTAGATCTTCTTTATTAAAGATGGGTAATATAAAATACGTTTTCATTTCAAAATACCTTCATCAAATTTATCAGCCTCGGTTAATCTAGACATATGATCGTTAGACATTTCCGCCATAGATGCCGCATATATGGGCATATCGTTTTCATCATATCCATTGCCACAAAAAGAATATCTATTTTTTAATCTATTTCTTGTTTCTCCAAACCAGCCCCGATACATACTGTGTATCATAACATTATTTTGAATAAAAGGATAGATATAATCTCTAAGATATACCTGATCATTAGTATAGTAATTTGTATTAAACATAAAATACTTCATTACTTCCAATAATTCATTGGGCAATTTACCTTTAAGACCAAATGCGCATGCTACAATAGGAAATTGATAATGAGCCTCATGGTCTCTATAAATGTGAAAAATTTTATAAGAATCCATCCATTCACTTACCGCCATTTGTTCTCTTAGAGTAATCCTGCCGTCAGCATCTCTAACTATAGTTATATTTTCTTCATTCTCGAAAAGAGGAAGAAATCTCCAGAAAACACCATGACTAGAATCCGGTACTTCTATAATATTAGCATCTTTAAGATCAGTATAATTAGATTTATTATCCACATATAATCTAAATTCCCAATCAGAATAATATTTTTTTGCAAGCTCATATTGTCTATGTGCGCCGATAATATATCTAGGATTATTGCCATAAACACTAGTTGAAAATATTTTATTCATTACCAAATAAATCTCTCTTTATACCATTGAACAATTGTTTTTAATTCTTCGTTAAAATTAGCTTTTGGTTCCCATCCCAATTCTTTCAATTTTTTATCATCTATTGAATATCTTACGTCCTGCCCGGGTCTTACTTCGGAAAAATCAAAATTATCATTTAGTGTATAAGATTGTTTTTGATAAAAAATATTAAGTAAATTCTGAGCAACATCTATATTTTGTCTTTCTGTATTGCCAGAAATATTATAAATTTCATTAACTACATTTTTATGTATAATAGTTATTATAGCTTCTGCCGTATCGGAAACATGAAGCCAAGTTCTTTTAGGTAATCCTTTATCATGCATCACTATTTTTTTGCCGAGGCTCAAATTCTTAATTGCCTTTGGTATAAACTTTTCTACATACTGTCCGATACCGTAATTGTTTGTTGGCCTAACTATAATATATGGAATCTGATAAGTTCTGGCCCATGCCATAATTAACATATCTGCAGCAGCCTTAGTAGCAGAATACGGATTGCTCGGTAATAGCAAATCCTTTTCGGTATGCGATCCTAGTTCTAGATCACCATATACTTCATCTGTACTAAAGTGTAATAAAATAGGTCGTATTGATTTGGGTTTAGATTTGATTAATTCAAGTAATCTATGGACACCGTTTACATTACTTTTAAGAAACACATCTGAGCTCTCTATACTATTATCTACATGTGTTTCTGCGGCAGTATTTATTACATAATCACAATCATATAATCTAGTAATGTCATTAATATCTAGTACTTCAAATCTAAATTGATTGCCATATTGTTTTAGATCATTAAGTAGATTAATATTAGAAGCATACGTGCATTTATCTATACCAAAGACATAATAACCTTTTTCTAAACATTTTTTAGTAACGTGATACCCTATAAATCCTAGGCATCCCGTAACATACACAACTTTATTCATCAAAATACCTTTTCAATCCTTCTTTCAAACCTATCAAATTTAAATTTAAACTATTTAATTTTTTTCCACACCCCGTATAGTTAAGATTACTAGTACTATCTATAACTATTTTCCTTTTTAATTTATGTATTTCGCAAAATAAATTGACTGCTTCACTTATTAATATTTTCTCCATATAAACCGCATTAATATCTTTATATACACAATCATATAAAATTAAATATTCTATTACTGTACATAAATCTTTAATAAAAAAATAATCAAAAAATCTATCGTTTGATATGGTAATAGTGTCATGATTTAAAATTCTTGGAAAAATTCTAGAAGACAATTCATTTTTACCAAAACAATTAAAAATTCTTAAATTAAAAAAATTTTTAGTATCATATGATAATTTACTATTAATATTTAAACCGAAACCATAGCTATCATTAGGTAATACATCAAATATTTTATTTTCTTCAAATTTATCTATATTGTTATTTCTATCATATTCGGAAGCAGAAGACAAATTGATAAATTTTTTAAAATAATTTCTATTAAGATAAAAATTTATAAAAATTCCTAAGTTGTTTCTAGTATCCTTTAAAAGATTTTTCTCAGTCATAATGGCCGCAGCATTAATTACAATATCTATTTTATTAAATTTTAAGTAATTATTAACTGAATAAAAATCTAGTAAATCTATATTGTTTCTGTTTAAAAGATAAAGATTAAAGTTAGAAAAATATTTAGCCAAACTTTTACCAATAAATCCATTACTTCCCAGTATAACTATATTCATATATCATTTCTTGTTTTAGAACATCCTCAGAAAGAAAAGGTATCATATCATGAAGCGCGCCCTGTGAACCATCCGGTTTCAAAGCTTGTGCAGGCAAAACATCTAATTCCTTTTGTGAAATAAATTCTACTATTATAGGCTCCTCGCTTCTAAGAATAATAGGCATCAAGGAATCTAATTCTTTATTATTCTCTATCTTTATATAGTTTAATTCAAATGCATCTGCTATTTTTTTCAAATCTGCGAAATATAATCCCGTAGAATTACTAACTGCCCATTGTCTTCCCTCAAAAAATTTATTCTGCGTTTGTTTAATACTAAGATAACCATCATTATTAATTACAAAAATTTTAACCGGAATATTAAATTTTTTAATAACCGCAAGTTCTTGCATATTAGTAAAAAAACTACCTTCACCTATAACTATAACTACATTCAATGATTTATCCGCAAAATGTACTCCGACACTTGCAGGCAAAGCATATCCCATATCGCCTTGGGCTGATTGAGCCATATATCTACAATTTTCTTTAAATTTTCCATTAGTAGATAATATGTAACAAGGCTGGCCAGCATCAACAATAAAGCAATCTTTTGATTTCATATTTCTGTTAATACTTTCTACGATTTCATAAAGATTGATTCCTCCCTTATCTGATCTGTGTAAAGTTTCATTATATATTGGCCATAAATTTTTCCAATGAATACATTTATTATTCCAATCGTCGAAATTGCTATCAGCCTGTATACTATTCACATGTCTTAAGTATGTATTTATACATACTTGCAAGGGGTAATCTATATCAAATATGTCCTTCTTTAATTCACTTTCATCTATATCTATCATTATTTTTTTACTTCCCTGACTAAAACTTTTAGAATCGTAACCTATATGAGTTACATTCATAGAACATCCGAGAATTAACAAACAATCCGAATTTTGCATTGCAAAATTCGCAGACCTATTGCCTTTAATGCCTATCATACCTAAATTTAAATCGTTATTATAATCTATTAAATCTCTAGATAAAAATGTGGTCACAAATGGAATTTTATATTTTAATAAAAAATCTTTGAAAAGAGATCTAGAATTGGATAGGTTAATACCATTGCCTGCTACCACCAAAGGCCTTTTCGATTTCAATACTTCATCAAAACTTATTTCTATTTCTTTTTCACGATTAATAGTTTTGTGATTATCTATACTATCATCATAAACAAAATCACTTATAATTGCAGTTTGTAAATTTCCTGGAATATCTATCCAAACAGGACCAGGTCTACCTTCGTTAGCTATAGATATAGCTTTAAATAATGCAGATGGTACTTCGTTTGCATTTTCTATTGCTATGGAAAATTTACATAAATCTTTTACTAAGGACACACAATCTAAATCTTGAATACCATATTTTCTAAGTCTTATATTCTTATTCTTATTGATATATTTAGCTTGATTACTAATACTCGTGTTACCACTCAAAAACAATACTGGAGCACTTTCATCGAAAGCGTTAAGTAAGCTAGTTAATACGTTAGTTACACCACAACCAGCAGTAACATTACATACACTTAATTTATTAGTAGTTCTAGCAGCACCTACTGCAGCATGTCCTGCACCTTGTTCATGATGAAACCCTATAAAATTAATATTTGAATGACTTATAAATCCATCGTTCAAACCAGCAGTACTCCCTCCAACAAGTCCATAAACCTCAGTTATTCCTAAAGAGGATAACTTATTTGCAATATAATCGCATACTCTCATAATTATTCTAGTCTAAATTTAAGTTGTGAAAATGAATTAAAAATTTTTTCAAGAGTTTTTTTATTGTTTTCTATATTAGTCTTAACTACTTCATCATTAGTAAGATGTATTAATCTCAGAAAATCTATTGAATTCTTTTTATCGTTATTTAACGAGTAAATAAATTTTTTTTCGTTAAAAACTAATCCCGAAAAATCATTGTAGTTTTTAACTAAAATTTTATTTATTTTTTCATATTTTTCATAAGAAAGCATTTTCAATTGTAATGACATGTGATTAGCAATATTCATTCCAATACTTACTGCTATTCCATGTGGCAATTTAAAATTACAAGCTGATTCTAAAGCATGTCCAAAACAATGCCCATAATTTAGTAATTGTCTTATTCCTTTATCATGCTCATCTATTTCTATAAAATGTTTTTTTATCAGTAAAGCTTTAATAATATATTTATCTAAATTATGCCTTATATCATCATATTCTATGTTATCGCCGTTTATAATCAATAATTTTAAAATTTCCCCAATACCAGATTTTATATCGGCATCGGATAAAGTACCTAAAAAATAATTACATATATAGATATTCTTCGGAGGAAAGAATGTTCCAATAACATTTTTTACATTATTGAGATTAATACTACTTTTACTACCTATACAACTATCTGCCTGAGATAATAAAGTTGTTGGTATATAATTCCAATGTATTCCTCTCATCCAAATAGAACTAATAAAACTAGTTATGTCTTGTATTATTCCCCCACCTATCCCAACAAGGATACTGTTTTTTTTTAATTTTAAATCTATTAAATTATTTAAAATTTTTTCAATATTTGAAAAAGATTTAGATTTTTCTATGGCATTAATTTTTATTAAATTTGGCAAATAATCCAATTTGTATATCTCACAAACTTTTTCATCTACTATAAAATGTGAGCCTAATTTTGAAACTTCTATGTTTTTATTAAAGTTCACATTATAATCGCCATAGAAACTTTTCACAATAATATCAAGCACGCGTGAATCCTCCGTCTATAGAAATATTCTGTCCAGTAATGTAGGTATTTTTATCACTACCTAGATAATAAACTAGTTCACTTATTTCTTGTATTTTAGCTAATCTTCTAATAGGGACAGTTTGTAAAATTTCTTCTACACCTTGAATACCTAAATTTTTCCAAGTCATATTAGTATCTATAAATCCCGGAGATACAATATTACAAAGTATATCTTTATCTGCAAATTCATTAGCAATAGATAATGTCATCCCATCAAGTGCGAATTTACTTGAAGAATAACTAGCACGCCCTTTTTTACTTTTCTTACTCCAAACTGATCCAATGTTAACTATTCTACCCCATTTTTTTTCTAGCATATGCGGAATACAAGCCTGTAAAATACAAAAAGGAGACAAAAAATTAACTTGTTGTACTTTCATGAATTCTTCTACAGGAATATTACAAAAATCATTTATGGGATTAATGCCCGCATTATTAATAATGATATCTATATCTAAATTTTTTAATTTTAAACATAGATTCAAAACAGCATGCATATCAGAAAGATCACAATTATAATATTCGTCTAAACTTGAATTATAATTTTCTTGTCTTGCTATTCCTACAACATAGTAATTCATCTCTTTATATTTTTCACATATGGAATAACCTATACCTCGAGTGCATCCTGTGACTAATACTCTTTTTTTATTGGTTATCAAACCAAATTTTTCCATCTTGTTTCCAGCATATTAATACGTTTATCGTCTTCGGTAAAGATTGCCTCGTAATAATCTCGTTTATTTTTCAACCACAACAATTCAAACTCTACAGCCGAAATAAGAGCTTTATCCGCTGTACTTAATTTAATAGCATCCCCATTGAAAATAATTTTTCGAGTTTCATAACGATCAAGATGTACTTTTTGAACTTGTCTTACTGCAGGAATCGCGTCTTTACTAATTCCCCCTCCCATAACCAACTCTAATTTAGCGGCTTTACAAGCGTTTGCAGTTTCTATAACTGCCTTTGTAATATCAGTATTATTGATATCCTCGCGTCCATTACGACCCATACTCATAGCATAATCAACACGACCAAATACTAAACCATCCAAGCCATCCTGCATACAAGCCTGTTCTACTAAACTCGCCAAATTATTAAAACCAGTAATAGTTTCGAGATTAGTCAAAAACTTTATATCCCGTTGTTCCTCTTTCGTAAAAATTCTATTTTTAGCATCAACAAATTTCCACAGAGCATAGGGAGTTTCTACCATCGGTGCAATTATGTAGTCAACACCTATTTGTTTAATTTCTAAAAGATCACGTATGGCTTCGCACCCGCCGATCTTCAATCCAATCTTGAGATCAGCTCTACGAGCAATTTCAACCAAGCGTAATAATTCATCGACTCTGGTTCCTTCTGCCTCGAACTCTGCCTTTACTGCACAAAATCCGAATTCTTGTTTTCCTCGTTTTAAAATATCTAACATTAATTTTTCTTTAGTATTCATAAAATCCTCATTTAAATAAACTCATAAAATTATCTACGGTATACCCAATATAATTTATCTGCTCTGGAGTTATAACTGGGCTGGTTCCATGAAAGAAAGTATTCTGCATAACAAAGGTTGCTATAGGAAATTCTTTCTTAGCATCTTCTGCATTCATTAGATGCGAATATGCAGGTTGCAATAATAGATTGCCTGCAAAATATGGTCTGGTTTGAATTAGATTGGTTTCCAAATAATCTACTATATCATTTCTATTAAAGGGCGCGCCTTTTCTAATAGTTAAAGGGAAAGCAAACCAACTAGGATCACTATTTTCTTGGGCTCTAGGCAAATGAAAATATTCTTCATACTTACTATAAATTTCAAACATTAATTTATAATTTCTTTTTCTTAATGAATGTATCTCATCTAATTTAGTAAGTTGCACTATTCCTATAGCGCCTTGCATTTCAATAGGTTTCAAATTGTATCCTATCTCATCATACACATATTTGTGATCAAAGATTTGATCTTTAAGACTAGGAATCCATTCACTGAACCTTTTACCACAAGTACCGCATTGTAATTTATTTGCTTCAGGTCCGACACAATAACAACCCCTCCCCCATTCTCTAAATGATCTAAGTATTACTTCCTGTTCATATGTATTACAAGCAACATAACCACCCTCGCCCATAGTTATATGATGAGCAGGATAGAAACTACAAGTAGCCATAATACCAAATGATCCGAGAGGGTTACCATCATATGTTGTTCCTAAAGCATCACAACAATCCTCTAGTAATAACAAATCATATCTTTTAACTAGTTCCATTACCCATCGCATATTGGGAGGGTTCCCTAAAACATGCGCAAAAGTAATAACTTTAATATTATGTTTTTTAATTAGATCTTCTGTCTTGGTTAAATCTAGATTAAGAGTATCCAATTCTATATCTAAAAATACTGGCTCAAACCCTATTTGTATAATAGGATTAAATGTAGTGGGAAATCCAGCTACGGGAACCAATACTTTAGTTCCCTTGGAAAGGTTGTATCCTCTTTTAGAAGTAAGGGAAGACAACATTAATAAATTAGAACTGGAACCAGAGTTAGTTAAAATGCCATAGGATTTGCCAAAATGCTTAGGAAAATTACGCTCAAATTCTAAACACTTATTACCCATTACTAACCATCCATCTAATAAAGTATCCATGACGGATTCATATTCTTTTTCATTAAAAAATGGACCAGCATAGTTTACAAAATCTTTGCCTGCTTCCCATTTTTTGTTTTCTAATTTATTTTTAATAAAATTAGATACACTATTAATAATTTCTTGTTTCATATTACCAATAAGCAAAATTTGTTTCTAAATGCATGTTTTTCTTTCTATTTTGGGCTTCATCTATTTCTAAAGGATAAATCCAATGTTCATTATACATTTTGTTCCATTGACTATACCCGAGAACCTTTGTCCATCTGTATCCCAAAATACCGAACATTAATTGAACCACTCCCCCAGTTTGTATCCCTATCTTTCCCAATTCTTTTGCATGCTGAGCATAAAATACCGAGGATGTAGAAGCACCTGCCAAAAGAACATCAAAATCATATTTTTCAATTTCTTTCATTATATAATTTACAGTATCTCCCCAATGATTACAATTAGGATATTGTCTGTTATCCATTAAAGGATGATAAGGGCTTCTAATAACTCCTGCCAATTCAAATGGCGCTATAACTTCTCTTTTATTCCCCCAAATTTTATCTAATTTATTATATTGATATTTAATAGATTCAGCATGAGTGGAAATAACTAAAACTTTTTTATTCTTTAGTTTTGCTGTCCATGGATTAATAGCTTCGGGTATTCCAAAAAATTCTTTAGCGTAACCCAGTAATCCGCCAGGATCCATAACTAAAATAGAATTACCTCCAAATATTGGTTGATTCTTAAATTCCTTTATTACAACATGATCTTCGGGCACACAATTATTAAAAGTATCAGTTACATCTGTAATACCTAATATATCAGCCTGATGCATTACTTTTATAATTTCGGGTAATATTACGTCCCAATAATAGGCAGGATCGTGGGGATGAATTCCGCCTTGTATTAATGTAGATTCGTTGAAATGCTCAGATGGGGGAGATTCATTTTTTAGTTTTAACTGTACAATAAAACCTGCAGTATTGTCCAATCTTAATATACTTGCTGGCTCACCTTTACAAATGATTTCGCCTATTTTATCATTAGCTGTAATGTAATCTATTCTCATTCTGCGTAGTATTTTGCCAGACTATCTTTATCAGATTTGATATAGTAAAAGGCTTCTTGTATATCCTTAGGTAAAGACTTATACAAATCCATCATTTCTTTTTCGGCCTCATCTTTAGCATAGTTTGTGCCGAGCGGATGTTGTACTGTATGAGAATAATCTCTTAATACTGGGCGTTTCATCATATGAGATAAAGCAGAATATACTAAGTCAAAGCTCCAACCCCATTTATATGGCGCAAAGTTTACTTTACGATTATTTGCCTCATCAATTATATTCTTATGTATAAACCAACAAGTGCAATCAGGTGTAGCCACCATTTTAAGGGGAGTCTCGTCTATAGTAAACATATCTAAATCTGTTTTAGATGCTACATACCAAGTATAATCAATATTAGGAGCGTATATACCCCAATTATATTCTTTATAATATTTTTTCGCATCATCTATAAGATCTGCCCAACGTTCGTAACTTGCATCGCCTTGTATATGGAATAAAGCATCTCCGTCAAACAACTCTAATGCTTTCATAAACTGTGCAGTAAAATAAGCTTTTTCGCCAATATTGTGCCAATCATCTAGATAAAATGCTTCATCACTATTAATAATGATGGGATCAACACCAATGGCCTTAAGCTGGTCTTTCTTGTCTAAGGTTTTGTTATATTGTCCATTCCAATTGAATATAAAAGTTTGTATTTTCATCGTTGTAAAATTTTATTGTATACCACAGCATCAAACCAATTTAAAAAATTATCTAAAATTAAATAAGATGGAGGAATATTGTTAATGAATTTTGGGGCCTTCACTATTTCATTATAAAGTTTTTTATCATTATCTACTTTTATTATGTAGTCCATGGCAGAATCAAAAGAATCAAAATCATGAACATTAATAAAAGAATCATTATTAAAATCAGATGTCACCAATTCATTGCCCCAGTAAATAGGAATAGTTCCAGCATAAAAAGCATGTACTATTTTTTCTGTAGTATATCCTGGATATTTATAAGGTTCAAAGCAAATATTAAACTTTCGCGAAGATAAAAAGTCTATTTTACTTTGTTCTCCATCTAGCTTTACTTGTATATTATTGAATAATCTACCCCCACTATCTACAGTTTTATAGTCATTTAGCATTTTAAAAAAATCATTTCTTTCTTGACAATTAGGATTAGAAACTACAAAAGAGGAGAATGATGTTTTTTCTGTTACATCCAAATCGCGTAAAATGTAATCCATATCATAATTCATGTTATGAATATATTTCCATGCCCACATATAGATTACAAATAATGGTAATCTATAATGCCATGGCTCATAGACATGATCAAATGAAATAGCATAATGACAATCATAATTTTCTGGTCTTTGATTTTCACCAGTGTAAAAAATCTTAGTTACTTTATTCTTATCATATCTAAGATTGTTATTGCCAAAATTATTATCACCAAAAATTAGATAATCCGGATTAATATTATCTACTTCTATTACATACCGAGTGGAAAGTATAGAATAAAAAAATCTAGCTAAATGGTCATGAGTGTCAGTAAACCCTAATTTAAGTTTTTTCATATTTTACTAAATAGTTCACCCAAGAATGCCATATCTTGTTCAGAGACAAAATGATTGTTTCCTATATATATTCCTTGCCTGTGAATAATTTCAGCATTAGCAATCTTTTTAGAGGTTTCTATTTTATGTCCTTGAAGAAACGGTTGAGATAAAAGATTTCCTGCAACAATAGGTCGGTGTTCTATATTATTTTCTGTTAATAAAATTCTTAGTTTATTTCTAATTTCAGCATTTTTACAAATAAAAGGAAAACAAAAACTACTATTTGTTTTTTCAAATGCATGAGAATAAAACAAATTTGAAAATTGTTCTATTAACTTACAATATAAAGAATAATTTCTTCTACGAATTAAAATCATACTATCCAGTCGTTTCAATTGCGATCTGCCCAAAACTGCAGGAATCTCATGGTTTCTAAAATTATAACCATCTGTTATAAACAAAAACTGAGGATCTATATCAGAATACTTATTCTTATAATAGTCAAACCTTGTAGATTCTCTAGCCAAACCATGACTTCTTTTCATTCTCATTAAATCATATAATTCTAAGTTGTTAGTAGTTATCATACCTCCTTCAACTGTAGACATATGATGTCCAAAATAAAAACTAAAGGTGGCCCCTAACGAATTAGATCCTCTTTTGGTTAAATCCGGGCTTATACATCCATGCGATTCACAAACATCATCTATAATTAAAGCATTGGGAAAAATTTCAGATAACTTTTCATTATCTCCAGAAAATCCTAGCAAATGTGTTACGAAAATAAGTTTTATATCTTTATGTTTTTTTGCTATCTGTTTAGCATTATCTAGATCAAAACTGTAATTTTGTAGATTAACATCGCAGAAGACAGGAGTCAATCCTAACTGCAATGCCGGGGAAACATTAGTCATCCAGGTGCATGCAGGTAATAAAATTTTATCTCCTGATTTAATATTAAACAAATCCATTATCGCAGCAACTAATAAAAAATTAGCAGTGCTGCCACTGGACACGTATAAAGAATTTATAGAATTGTTATTTGGTGACAACCATTCGTTCCATTCTTGCTCAAATGCTTTTAAATTATCTCCATATGTAAATCTTTTAGCTCTAAGGCAGAATAAAGCCATTTTTAATCTATCACCTAAAGTAATAGATTCTCCCATCAAGGGCCATTTCTTTCTCATAGTTTATTTTCCCTATACCACTGTATAGTTTTCATTAACCCCTCTCTTAAAGAAGTTTTATGTTTCCAACCTAGATTATGAATTCTCGATACATCTAAAACCTTACGAGGAGTGCCATTTGGTTTAGTTGTATCCCATACAATATTACCATTATAATTAGTAAGCTCTTTTATAATAATCGCTAATTCTTTTATTGAAATATCCTCACCCGTACCAATGTTTATAGTTTGATTTTCATTATAGTTATTCATCAAAAATATACAAGCATCCGCCATATCATCTATATACAATAATTCTCGCTTTGGTGAACCATCGCCAAAACAAACTACCTCATCAGTATCAGATAAAAATTTACTAATTAGTCCAGGAACAACATGGCTAGAAAGAGGATTGAAATTATCTTTTGGTCCATACAAATTAGTGGGCATACAAGATATAAAATTGGTTTTATATTGTTTATTATATGCTTGACACATCTTTAATCCCGCAATTTTTGCCAAAGCATAACTTTCATTTGTGGGTTCCAAGTAACTGGATAGTAATTGATCTTCTGTTATTGGTTGATTGGCAAGTTTAGGGTATATGCAAGATGAGCCAAGAAATAATAATTTTTTGACCCCATAATTATATGCAGCATCTATCACATTACATTGAATCATCAAATTATTATAAATGTATTCTGCTGGCTTTATACTATTATCAAGTATTCCTCCTACCTTTGCTGCAGCAAGAAAAACATATTCAGGTCTATTCCAATTGAAAAAACGATCAACTTCTGATCTGTTAATTAGATTAGTTGCTCTGCTATCAGACATAATGATATGTTTATATCCCTGAACTGCTAAAGCCCTGACTAAGGCAGACCCAACTAAACCGTTGTGACCTGCTACATAAATTCTGCTATTTTTATCCATTTATACACATATCCTCAACTAAAGAATAAATATCATATCTAGGTTGCCATCCTAGGCATAGTCTCGCTTTAGATGCATCACCTAATAACTGATCTACTTCTGCAGGTCTAAAATATTTTTTATCTACAGCAATCACCGTTCTGCCAGATATTTTATCAATTCCAATTTCATCTAGGCCTTCTCCCTGCCATTCTATTTCCATATTAAAATATGAAGCAGCCAATTCCGCAAAAAATCTAACAGAATACATTTTGCCAGTAGCTATTACATAATCTTCGGGGTTATTTTGCTGCAGCATCAACCACATAGCATCAACATAATCTTTGGCATGCCCCCAATCTCTCATAGCATTGAGATTGCCCATCATAACTGGTCTATCTGTTTTGCTCTCTTTTATAGCTTTAAGACCCTGAACTATTTTTTGCGTAACAAATGTGTTACCTCTTCTGGGCGACTCATGATTGAATAAAATACCAGAACAGACAAACATATTATATGCTTCTCTATAATTTTTTACTATCCAATATGCATATAATTTTGCTACACCATATGGAGATCTAGGATAGAAAGGCGTTGTTTCTTTTTGAGGTACTTCTTGAACTAATCCAAAAAGTTCTGAAGTAGATGCTTGATAAATCCTGCAGGGTAAATTCAACAAACGAGCACTTTCTAATATTCTAAGTGTGCCAATAGCATCAACTTGCCCAGTATACTCTGGTGTATCAAAAGAAACTTTTACATGACTCTGTGCTGCAAGATTATAAATTTCATTAAAGTTATGTGTTTTCAATAGAGTTATTAAGGACAACGAATCAGTCACATCACCATAGTGAAGTTTTAAATTTTTATTATGGTAGATGTGATCTAGCCTTTTGGTATTGAAACTGGAAGATCTTCTTACTATACCATGCACTTCATAATCTTTATTAAGAAGTAGTTCGGCAAGATAAGATCCATCCTGCCCGGTTATTCCTGTAATCAACGCACGTTTCATAATAATCCATTAAATTAATATTTATTGTTATAATCTATCTGCAACCATCTATTATTATTCCAAAAGCAATTAATTTGTGTTTCGTGTTTCATCATAATATTATGAAATACTAGTCTAGCAGACGTTTTATCCGTCATACAATCTACTAAATTATGAAAAAAACTGCCTACCGTATGGATTTCCTTTGCATTTTTTATCAAATCCACAAAATCAAAAATATTATTAGAAATACCAGGTCTAATTTCTATTGTAGGCAGGTTTGTAAAAGGTGAATCCATATCTATATTAACAGGATACCCAGTACTAGATTGACTACTCGTATTATGAATTAATCTAAAATCTTGTCCTTTAGTTAGATCCATGAGTATTTCTTTTGATCTTTGAGTGCTATTTGGTATTTTACACATATCATATCTAATTGAAAAATGCATGCCTGCCAGTTCATAAAACTGTCTATCAAAATTAATTGCAGTATGTATAAATACCGGTTCATTATCTTTATTTAATACTAATCTTTTCGGATAATATAAAAATGGATCGGCGATACTTATCAATTCTGAGTTAGTGTCTTTGGCTAATTCTGCAATTTTATCTCTTTGATATAAATTAATATCCTTATCTGGAAAAGCTACTGTTTCTATTTTATCAAAGCCCTTGTATAAAGCTTGAATAGATTCGGTAAACATTTTTAAATGTATCACGTATACCTTATCATATCTTTCAGCAAATGCATGAGTCATACCATTAGTTATTAAATGATCTCCGAGCCCAGTATGCGTATGAAGAACTAAAGAGGTCATTTAATATTATACCTACTGCATAGTTCTTCTGGTATGCAAAGCATATTCTGCCAATCTACTTTTAAAAATTTGTATTTTTGCACACTCTTTAGAACTTCTTTTATATTATTCTCGCCCGCCATGTTATACTCAATCCATATAATAGGTCTAAATTTTTCTAATGTTTTTAATCCGCCCCTTAATGCTTGGCATTCATACCCCTCCACATCTAACTTTAAAAATTCTAAACTAGGTAGCTCCATAGAGTCTAAAGTTATTACTTTTACAGTTTTGTTGCTTAAGAAAGCATGCTCTTTCTTAGTGACATTATCTGATAAAGTGACCATACCAAAATCAACTTTATCACTGTAATCAATATCTGATACTTCAGCAATAGATTGTGATTCACCTAAACCTAAATTTTGAACAAAGACATTTTCTAATTCATTTAAGGCACAAGAACCGCAAAGGGCATAATAAATTTGCCTTTGCGGTTCAAAAGAAATAATTTTGCCACCTTTATTCTTCAAAGCTTGGGCAACAGGGATAGTAAAAAATCCCATATTTGCACCACCATCTACAACTATAGAATTGTCTGGTAATTGAGAAACGAGATATAAAATATTTTGCACCTCGTCCTCAATATGTGTTTTTCCAGTACGAAGCATAGTAGATGCTGGATCCGGAGTAGGGGGACCTGGAGTATAATGTCTTGGGATTATAAATTTACCATACATTGATTCCATTACAACAAAATTATCTAGTACAAACATTTAATTCCTTAAAATGGAATTTCTTCCTCAACTTTGTTCTCAGGAGTTGATTGCTCGATCACTTGTTGATCTTTAGGCAGATCCATTTTTTGATAAAGATCAAGAAAAGCTAGTTTAGTATCTAAATCAAAACGATTAATACACAAATTAATAGCTTTCTGCCTATCCTTAAAAACAGAATATGCTTTTACAATATGAACAAGGCGTCGAGTAGAAATAATTTCATCAATAGCACCTTCTAAGAATGTTTTACGAATGATTTCAGCCCAATTTACTAATTTGTCTGCAAAATCTTCATCCGTGCATTCCATAACATTCATGTTATTTATAATAATTTTACGTTCAACAATAGAAGAAGGATACTCTTGTTCTACAGTAATGGGGAAACGCTCAAGAAAAGCTTCATCAAGGATTTGTGCTGCAATATACTTGCCATCATCTGTGCCCCTACCTTTTGTATTGGCTGTTGCGATAACATTAAATCCTGGTACACCAGTAATAACTTCGCCTGTTTTCTTTACAAAGTACGGTTTGCCCTCTAGGATACCTTGAATACACATTAGCTTGTTGCTGCCTCTATCGATCTCATCAATGAGTAAGATAGCTCCTCTTCGCATAGCAGTGATTACAGGGCCCTCACGAAATGTAACATTGCCATCAATTAGAGTTGATCCCCCCACCAGGTCATCCTCATCTGTTTCAATACTAACATTGACACGAATGCATTCTCGTTTTAACTTAGCGCATACTTGTTCTACCATAGTAGTCTTTCCGTTACCCGTAAGACCAGTAATAAACTGAGGATAAAAAATTTTAGATTTAATAATGGATTCTAAATCTTTAAAATAACCAAAAGGAACATAAGTTTCATCTTTTGACGGGACAAGATCTCCTACTTCCGTAAGTAGTTTCTTTTGGCGCAATGGAACAACTTGTGCTTGCATAGCAATAGTTTCGGATTGCGTTTCTACGATATTATTCTGTTCAGGCATAAGATTATCATGTTCTAGATTTATAAGACCTCTATCTAAACGATATTGAATACCATTTACTAGCCAATTAGGAATAGCAAGATTTTTATCTTTAAAATGTGAAATAAGGGTTTTACGAGATACAGATTTACCAAAAATACTTTTAAGTTCAGATACAATCTGTTTCTTTTGAAGATCAGTAATTTTCATAATATAGCTCCTTTAATAAATTATAAAGTATTTAGTATTTTATTTCAAGCAATTTGATCTACAAATTTATTCAAAAGAACTCTATTTAAAATTTTATTCTTTTGATTTAATAAAAATGCTTTTAAATATTCTCGTTTACTTGCATCAGTGCTTACTAAAATAGTTGAATCCTTTATTTCCATATCTTTATTTTGAACAACAAAATATTTGTCATAGCCAGTATTTTCTAAACAATAATGTTTAAATTTTTTCGCTTGTCTTGAAACTTCATCTGCATCAATATTATGTCCATACTCATTTGCAAGTCTAACTGAAGTTGATCTAATAGAATAATTGGAAATATAATAACCAATAAGATTAGTGTCCGATCTAATTTTTAGCATTCTTAGTAATGCTGCGGTAATAGGCTCATTTGGTTTAGATACTGTTGTTAATCCGGATTCTGTATCCTTTATAATCAAATTATAAGTATTTGATTTTGATCCTCCAAAATGAACTAATTTCCCTCCCATAATGTAGTATGGAGTATTAACTCCTTCTCCGTCAGTTAAGATAATAGTATTTACAACATCTAACTTATTCAACTTTTTAAAATCTGGCACATAATAGTTAGCTACTAGAATAGTTTCATTTAATGGAGTGCCCCCTAAACTTAAAATTGAGGGAATACTACTATTTCTAACTTGATTGATAAATGACCTAACACCGAAAGATAAATTGTCGGATCTCCTAAAACCGGAATCCATTAACTTCGCATACTGCAGTAAACGAATTTGTGCATTTCTATATTCTGTCTTTGTCATTTTACTTGATAAAATATTCAATAAAGCAAATTGTCTACCAGACAATCCCAAATCTTTATCTCGTTTAGAGAAATCGTTAAATTCAGTAATTGGTTTAAGAGAAACCATCATTTTTCTAACAGCATTAGTATCCGAAAATGCAAATACTTCAAAGGGAATACTTACTTTTTTACAAAAATCTGCAAGTACAAGAGTTTGTTCTAAAGTATTAGTCAGATTATCTGTCATAGAACCAGACCAATCCACAAACATAACCATGCCATGATTTTTTCCGTTAGGTAACTTTGTTACTCTCTTGAAGAGATCATCTTTTAACTTGTAAGACCATACTTTATTTGTATCAAGCTCTCCAGTTTTAGAAATACTTGCTCGCATGAATTGAGCAGCATTTCTTTTTAATTCAAATTCCTTAACTAAATACATAATAAACTTCATATTTTTATCTCTGTATTCTTGTACTAATACAGATTTATTCAATAAATTTAATTCTTTTTGAATAAATTCATTTTGTTGACAATCTTCGTAATACGGAGTATTTTTTATATGGGATTCATAATTATCCCACAACGAGAAATCTATTTGATTAAATAAATCGTTGTATTTGATTATAAATTTAGATGGTACAGCTTTGGGTAAATTTACATACACATTTGGTTGCATATCATCCGACAATAGGGATAATTCTTTTTCTCTAAAGCATCTGTCGGTAATAGACTCAGGATCTTCATCGTTGCTAAGACTTGCTTTTGTACCAAAATCATCTTCGTATTCATCATCTATAGAATCACCTTCCTCGTTAAAACGAGATGGGGCTTCAGTATACAAATCATCAAATTCAGTTTTTGTAGGATTTTCTTTATGAAAAGAATATAATTCTAAAGCTAGATTATATACATCATCCCAGGTTTCTAACAGTTTCATTTTATCTATGAAATAATATTCATTAGAATCAAAAGGAACATTTAGAAAGGAACCAATCTTAAAATGTAAATTTAATCTATCAATTAAGGGCAGTTCATCTAAATCTATTTCTTCCACGCCAAAGAAATTGGTATCAAATAACCCCTTGTATGCTCTATAAAAGGGTGCTCGGAGACCAGGATATTTATTTTTAATAAATTTCTCAATACGAGCATCTTCAACAACATTAAGGAATGATTTAAATCCTTTTCCTTTTTCCTCAATAGCATTGTGCCAGCCAACCGGGGGAGTATACCAAGCATGCCCTACTTCATGACCTACTAGTAGGTCATACAGATCAGAATTCATTTCTTTCCACGTAGGCAAAGTAAGAATTCTGTTTTTTGGATCAAAGGATGCTGTCGAAACCTTGCGATGTTCTACAAAAAGATTTTCTTGAGCCAAAAGCTTAGCTAAGATAGATTTTGGATTGGCAATATTACTTATGGACATAACGACTCCTTACAATATACTTTATTATATATTGTAAAGTAACAGATGTCAATATTTTTCTAAATTATTTTACTAATTATTAATCGCATTTATCATAGTTTTTACTGCGTGTTTTTTTATTATTTTTTTCTTTAGATTATCGTATCTTTTTTTGGCTAGATCTAATTTTAATTTGGAAACATTTTCAGTAAAATTCTTTCCTTCCATGTGTTCATATTCATGCTGGAAAACTCTAGCTGTTAACCCTATAAACTCCTCAAATACATTATTGCCCAATTTATCTTGAAACTTTACCTTTATTGATTTAGGTCTAGTTATATTAAGAAACAGACCAGGATAGGTTAGACACCCTTCTTTAAAAGATTCTGTATCCGTATGATATTCTAAAATTACTGGATTAAAAACAGCTAAAGATTTATCACCGCCCATAACAAACATTCTTTTATCCATACCTACTTGATTTGCGCTTAATCCTATACCTCCAAATTCATGCATTTTATCAAATAAAACATTTATGAGATATTGGGGGTCACCGTCTTTATCAAACAAATAAGGTTCTGGTTTCTTTTTTAACAGACAATCAGATGGGTCTACAAGTTTTAATTGATCTTTTCTAATAATGAACATTACACTATCCTAGAAAAATTTTGATATTTTTCAAAACGAATTTGATTCTTAAATTTATCTAGCAATTGATCTCCTTTATGTGAGATCACAAACACATTTACATCTTCACCTAATGTATTAAGTAAATTCATCACAAATTCAGTACCGTTGGAATCAAGACTGGAATCAAATACTTCATCCAATAATAATAGATTGGTAGCGGCACTATTTTTCATCTTGGCAATAGTTCTCCAAGTGAATAGTAATGCCAAATCTATTCTTTGTTTTTCCCCTTCAGAGAATGATGCATAACTAAAGTCATCTCTATGTCTTGATTTAATTGTTTCATTGAATGCTTCATCTAATTCAAATGAAACAAAAAAGTCCATTGCTGTTAGGTATTTATTTACTAATTTATTAATAACTGGCAGGTATTGTTTTATAATTCTAGTCTTTATTCCAGTATCTTTGAGTAGTGTGGAAGCGGCGTCAAAATAATACGAGTCTTCTTTGAGTTTACTTTTACTTTCTGAGATTGATACTACTTCTTTGGCAATATCTTTGAGTGCCCCCTTGGCATTAGTCAAACTGTCTTTTGAATCAGCTTCATCTTTAGTTTCTGATTGTAACGCTTTTATATATTTTTGTTGTGCAATAATTTTTGCGTTTGTTTCTGTGATACTTGTTTGTAGTGTAACGATTTGCTGTTTTGTTTCAATGATTTCATTAGCTCTATTTTCAACCTCTTGCATTTTGTTGTAGAGCGTATTAACTGCATTACCGATTTCTTCTTTTTTGTGAGTATGTTTGCCGATTGTAATAGTTTTAAGTTCTGTAGGTATAATTTGAGAACAAGTCGGGCATGAGTCATGTTCTTCGTAGAATAAGATATCACTTTCAACTTTTTTAATTCTTGCTTGCAATGATTTGTAAAGAGATGCCATCTCATTTCTTCTGGTATTGATCTCGTTATCATCTTTAACCGAATTCGAGAGAATGTTGTATTGTCCCGTGATTTGGTTATTCTCTTCTTCAAGGAGTTGGATATCTTCGTAGGCTTTATCAATTTTAAATTGTATATCTTCATTTCTTTTCTTAAGATCATTTTCTAGTTGTTTAATATAATCTTGTTGCAACTTAACTTTTTGTTTTCCTATTTCTATTTTGGAATCTATTTCTCTTATTTTATCTCGCATTTCAGTTATACGAGTTTTCAATATAGTATTCATTACACTAAAAATTTGAATATCTAAGATATCCTCTATTACTTCTCTTCGTATTCCCTGTGCTAATTGCATGAAAGGAGTAAAGGAAGCTGATCCAAGTATAACAATCTGAGTAAAAGATTTAAAATTAAGCTTCAAAATCTTATCTTCGAAATACTTTTGATAATCTTTTACAGCTGCATCTTGATTCAATAGAATATTATCTTGATATATTTCAAATATGCCTGGTCTCATACCTCGTATAATTTTATATTCTTTTTTCCCAATACTAAATTCAATTTCGACAGTACAATTTTTTTGATTAATCGAATTTACAAGTTGAGGCTTATTAATATTTCTAAACGCTTTACCAAACAAGCCGAAACAAATAGCATCAAGAATAGTACTCTTGCCGGCACCATTCTCACCTATTACTAATGTGGTATGATATTTATTTAATGATACTTCTGTAAACTGATTTCCTGTTGATAAAAAATTACGCCAGCGAATAGTTTTAAAGTGAATCATGTTTCCTCATAGTCATGTGCTTCGACATATAATTCTCTGAGTAGAGTTTTTAATTTTACTTTGTCTGCATCTGTTTCAATGCCATCCACATACTCAGATAGTAATGTCATAGTATCTTCTAGATTTAAATTATCATCAACAGATGAACTTTCAAATTCAGACATATCCTCGATAATTTTTATCTCGGCGGGGTTTATCTTATAGAGATTGTCTATCAAAGTATCAAATTTAGAATAATCGGTTTTATTGACAACAATAACTTTTAAGAATTTTTCCTCAAAATTATTATAATCTATTTCTAATTGCTCTTCATCATTATAGTAAATTTTCTCATACATAGAAAATGGATTTTTAATAAATTCTACTTCATTAGTCTCTGTATCGAAAACGTAAAACCCTTTTGGATCCTTATAATCAGACCACGTCAATTCATAAGGTGTGCCGAGATAAGTTATATTACCCTTTGATGATGCTGTATGATAATGCCCACTAAAAACCTTAGTATAATTGCTTAAGAATTTACCGTCAATGCCATCATACTTAGGGATTCCTTTCATCATCTCAAACCCAGATAGTTCAAAGTGCCCCATACATACTTTGGATTTGGAATTAGTTACGAATTCAAAAACCTCTTCTTCGTTTTCCTTACAAATCCAAGGAATAATATCTATGTCTGTATTATGTATTTTAATGGTACTCGGTTTTCTAACTATTTCAATATAGTTATAGTTTTCAAGTAATAGATCAGGTGAATTGACTGATAAACTTTCTTTCCAAAAAATATCATGATTACCGAGTAAGGAGACTAGACGAATACTTCTATCCTCAATTTTATCAAAGAAATATTTTTTTGATTCAGATAATGTTAAAAAATTTATGTATTTTCTTCTATCAAATAAATCACCCAGTTGAATAATATTTTCAATTTCGTTGTTATCTACATATTCAAAGAATAGATTGTAGAATTTTTTATAATAATTATGAAATGTTTTAGAATCATTTCTAACACCGAAAATGCGTGTCGCCTAAAAGACAAATCTTCATACGACCTCCTTTCAAGATATAATCTTAAGTTATTTAGGAACAGGGCCATTCTTACCTATTCTAGATTCAGGATCTATCCCATGTTTGTAATATTTTATATATAGATATCCAGTTACTCCTGTCGCTTCTTCTAATTCTCTATAACCATAATATATTTTTCCTTTATATTCTATTTCTATAGTTTTGTGATTTAAAATACCAAACTTATTATGTTTACCATTTTTTCTTGACATTTCTGGCGTAATTTTTCCCTCTTTCCAAAGAGATTTCATTTTATCAGAAAAGTTTTTTCTTCTTTCTTCGTTATTTTGCCATTGTTTTTTAGCATTTATTTTACAAGTTTGAGACCAAGATTCAGGATTTAATCTAGAAGGATGATATTCTTTTAAATGCTTAATAAATTCTTTTCTAAATTGTTCATATAATTTAGAAGGTGAACCATACTTTTTAGCAAAACACATTCTATGTAATGACAAAAATGCTTTTGCCTTTAAAGGCCCCGCGTATAATTTAGTTAGTATCTTATGACAAATGTAATGCTCTCTGTAGGATAAACGTACTAAATTATTATCATCATCTAAACCACCTGCAAATCTAGGTATTATATGATGTGTTTCATATTCTTGTAAATTATTTCTTTTTTTTGCTTTTTCTATAAGATTAAAATACCAGATATAGTATTTATTTTTTATCATTGACAACTCCTAAATATATTCGGTGTGTTCAATGATTATTTATAAAAAGCTATTTTTTGATATTATTCATCCACATCGCAGAGTTAGAAGGTGTCTCCATTAATTTTTTATTTCGTTTTTAATTTATAACTTGCGTTTTTGAGTGATTTCTATTATCAGTTATTTTTTATTCAAAATTCTATTCGATCTTTATTATTCATATTTTATCTCCACTGAGTTGCCTTAATAAAATTTTCATTTACGTTTCCAGTGATAAAATACTTGCCCATAATGCTCTCCCTCAAATTTTACATTGAAGGGTTCTCTCCAATGAGGTACATCTCTAGTACAGCAAGCACCATCGCCTTCGTTTAAAATTACACTTTCAAAATCTTTAGTATATTCTTTAAACAATTCGTATGATTCAGAGTCACCGACAGTGTATATATGTATATCATTTAATACCGTGTCAAATGTTTTTTTAGAAAAAAGAATTGGCCATGGATTATTTACATCACTATGAACATTAAGTGTCAATGTTAAATCCAGACCCTCTCTATCTATATGAGGATTTAAAATACCCCCAGCAGGGTATATTCTAGAATAAGTGTGAGTAAATTCATATTCGTCACCAAAATCTTTTTCTACGAAACTTTTTATTCTATCTATTTCTAGATAAGTTTCAGGTAAATTCATGTAGCCCCAAGACTTATTATTTGTAGCAGAATTGCTAAACTCAAAATAATGTTGGCTATCATTTATAATGAATGACATCAAAGAATGATAGATAGAATCTGCGGTGTTCTGCGAAATAAGATTTTTATAAACTTTAAGCATTGTTATAATAATACCTCGTTCCAGTGTCTATGGCCTTCTCTGTAAGCCATATTAGATTGTGTTTCTCTGACTTCAACTCTAAAACACCATAGTCTTTCTGCTTCACCTGGGCCCCACATATCCGGTATATAAACACCATTGACATACTTATAAAGCATATCAGCCAAACCTTCACATCCTAAACGAGGTAGAATAGTTAGCTTGGCCATTTTCTTTTCTTGTAATAATCTAAATGTTTCTAATTCAGGGTCATCTTCAGCAACTAATAAAGTGTGATCAAATTGATTCTCAAGAATTTTCTTTAGTTCTTTGAGACCACCATAATCAGCTGCCCAGTTACGAACATCTAAGTTATCTGTCCCGAAATAAAACTTCATACTAAAACTATAACCATGAATCATATTACAGTGACTATCTGCTCTCCATTGTCTATAAGCGCATGGGAAAGCATCATGGTATTCTTTTGTACTAACGTATTTGTAGGGATGCGGTAAATTTATAAAAGCCATCTCTTGCCTCTTTGAGTAAGTTTGATGACACGCAGAATTTATAAAGCGGGATGAGCGTCTTAAGACCGCTTATTATAATTTTTAAAAGTATTAGATTGATACCATTCCTTCAAATGGCTTACAACCATTGGCATAGTTCTCCATGCTGTCCAACCTGTAGTTAATCTAAATTTGCTAGGATCTGCTATAAGAATAGCAGGGTCACCTTTTCTTGCAGGTACCACATTAACTACAATTTCTTTATTTAGACACTGTTCAACATAATCTAAACATTCTAGATTAGATGTGCTTTTAAATGTACCTAAATTATATATACCTGATGTATCACTATCTATACATTTTATATGTGCATCTGCTATATCCGAAACATGAATATAATCTCTTATACATGTATTATCTTTAGTACAATAGTTCGCGCCATTTAGAGTAAAAGGTGTATCGTTTAAAGCTGAATCAAACAATTTAGCAAATATATGGGAAGATCCCGGTTCTTGTCCATGTAAAGATTCTTGATCTGCTCCGCAAGCATTAAAATATCTCAATGAAACATAGTTTAAATTATAAGCTTGTCTATACCAGTTTAAAATTTTTTCTACCATTAATTTGGATTCACCATACGGTGATACAGGAATAGTATCGTTGAATTCCCTATATGGATAATTAGACCAATTGCCATAAACAGCAGCACTACTACTAAATATAAATTTTGTACTAGGAATTTCTTCTTTAATAAAATTAAGTAATAAATTGGTTCTAGCGACATTATTATTAAAATAAATTCCAGGTATATCAAAACTAGGACCAACTAAACTTGTACCGGCACAATGAATAATAGCTGCAGGCTTTGTTCTTTTAATAAGTAAAAAAGATTCGTAATCAGTAAAATCACCGTTATAAAACTCATCATAGTAATTATCAAGATGAGGAGTATGTCTTCTATCTATTCCAAAGACGTTATAATCTTTACGTTTTAATTCAATACAAGTAATACCACCGATATAACCAGCAGCACCTGTGACTACTATATTTTTAGAATTTAGATTCTGGGACATGATTGCGATACCTATTATTGCCTCTATACCATTGTTCGTTTGTCCGATTATTCATAATATCTATACAACGATCAATAGTGCCATTAGTCCAATCTGACAGTTTACCAAGTTTTGTTCTTGGATTATTAAGTAAATGAACCAACTTTGCCTCAGCATCTTCCATTGACCAAGGAATATATAAACATTCTGAATCATTAGCAAAAGATTCTGGAAAACTTCTATAGGCAGGATATAAACAATTCGTTCCCAGTGCATCTGCTTCCGAAGCTGTATTTGATACCCAATCCTGCAGTGCACAATTAAATAAAACTCTGCTATCTGCTAGAATTTCATAATACTCATTCTTCTTTAGATTCTCATAAATTTTTAATTTACCTTGAGCTTCTAAATTTCTAGCACGTTCTAAATACCCATCATCATTACTACGTAATGGTCCACCGGATAATACACAGAATTCAGTATTAGTATAATCTGTTACTCTCTCGACTAAATCCATGAAAAACCCAGGTTGTTTTTCCTGATCGAATCTTGCAGCAAAGCAAACACGCCTTTTCCTATCATAAAAATCTTTTCTAACAGGCACTCGGGATTGCACTTCCTCTTTACCAAAAGCTAGACCAGAAATATTATAGATCGGAACATTCCAGCCTGCAATTTTCATATGAGCAACCATTTCCTCATTTGATGCTAATACACCTGTTACAAAATGATTTATCATATGTTCATAATTGCGCATCCAGTCTTGCATATCCCATACGTGCAGAAAGTCATCAGGATCAATTGTCTGCGCTAAACATCTAACCCAAATTTGAGGCCTAAACTCTGTAGTTGTTTGATCCATTATGTAGGGCAATGCTTCCATGCCAGGAGTAAACATATCCTCAAAAAAGATTCCGTCTTCCCAAGTTACTTCACCCGCTTTCATCTTCGCTACAAGTTTAGCCATTTGTGTCAAAGAATAATAACTGCGACCATGTGCATCTAATACTTGACCTGTTACGATAGACTTAGATGTATCTAATAATTCACCATGAATTACTTCGTAATTAATACCCCGTCGCTTAAATACCGCCTCGCTCCATCGCTGAAGCTGTAAAGTGTATCTGCCCTCATACGGCTCTAATCCGCAATACCACAATTTACGCATAATTATCCCGGAAAGTATTCAACAATGCCATCAGACTCACCATCTTCTGATACTACAATCTCGTAATATCTTTCACCAAATGAAGGTCTTAAAAAACCATTTAATAAATCCATGGCAATCATTTCACAAGACTTGTGATTCATATCGCCGCCTTTGATAAAATCTTGCAATGCCCATTTAACTAAAAAGAATTCCAATTCTCTATCAAGGTGAGATACAGAAATCTTGACCTCAACCTTAAACATATGCCTATGTTCATTTTCAAGAAAGGCAATACGGGAATCAATTTGACTTGCAATAGGATATCTATGATACCCCTCAAATTCTGTTCGCACTTTTATAAATGTTTCAGTGCGTGGACGAACGTCTTGTTTAACTATCATGCGAATAATTCCTCTAGTGATGAAGGTGGTTTATCTGCAACAGATTCTGAATCCATATGACAACCTACGTGTTTTTCCCAGTGTAAAAAATCATCTAAATTTTTAACATCAAATAATGTAGCGTATTCATTTTCGCAATCTTTTTCTCTTGCAAATTTTAAAAATTGTTCTTTTGATTGCGTAAGTTCTGAAACATCTTTAGTAAAATTGTGAATATTGGTAAGAATAAAGGCAAGTCTTGCTCGCATAATATCAATGAATTTGCCACCTTCTTCTATATAAGCAGTAACTTGTTTGTTCATTAATTTATGATATTCTTCAGGGGCATACTCTGTCCCGCATACTAAATTGATTTCTTCTGTAACTGTTCTATAGATGTTGGAGTATTCTCTCCCCATCTTAACTGATGTACCTCCATATGCAGATCCTGGCGACTTCTTATAGTGAGAAAAATAGAATAAACCATTATCAAGTGACATAGAATGTGTGGTAGAATCATATGAGATATCAATTCCATCATACAATCCTGTTTGGCTAAATAAAAGATAAGGCAACATACGTCGTAATGCGCCGACACCTAATACATGTAGATGAAAAGGTCTACTGAAAGGCATAAGGGTAACATAAAATGCTCTCTTTACATCTTCTAACTGACCCATGCCTAGGGCCGCTGATCCCATGGCTACACCACCAATCTTATCATGCAATGGTTCTGAAACTTCTCGAAGAATTGTTTCTGCCCAATGCTGATATGTATCGTGAGATGCTCCATGCATAATCACAAAAGGTCTACAGTTAGATTTTAGTTCAGCAAATTTCTCTATTTGTGCTCTAACATTTTTGCCAGTTTGTGTAGCATAATCTTCAAAATTTTCTCTATCAAAATATCTACGCTTCGTATCAATCTTAGATGATCTGCCGTCTTGAGTTGCTTTAACCGGAATCTCATCGAAAGCCATACCAATATCCGCATATGTGCCCTGGTTAGTATAAACCTTTTCTCTCAGCTCTGGAGTATTTTTTAATCCCCTAGTAATAATTTGCAATCCGCCGGAGTCAGCATGAATCTGTTTAATGGCGGGTCTATACTTTTGTAATTTTTCACCAAAATTCTTTTCCGTAAATCCATTATATAGTAAAGAAAGTGTATGATTATTTTGATTATGACATGTCTTCAAAATCATACTTTTTATCATTTCCAATGTTTCTGGATCATTACATTGTTCAGCTCCTAAGCGTAAGTACGCAGGCCCGGAAATAGAATACTCAAATATTTTACTCATGCAAATAAATCCTCGAGACTTGCAGACTCGTTTGTCTTTTCGTTTGGTATAAAGTTTTTGTCTTTAGAGAGATAAGTATTGTCATTAGTATAAATTGTATTATACTTATGCTTGTTTGTCAATACAGATTTGATATCATCTATAGATAAATCTTTTCTGTTTAAGCCTTTTATAAAATCTTTGTAACAAACGGTTCGCTCTTGATTTATTCTTGCCCTATCACTATCAGATTTAGAAGGTATAAAATTATCAAACATATCCACCCATCTTTGTATGCCTTCTTGATTATTTTGAATTATTTTATCAAGTATATGTTTTTCATAATGATATGTTCCATCCACCATTATTTCATATAAAGTTTTGATTTTTTCTGATGCATCTTTTTTAGTGGTGGAATAATAGTATTCAGACGGAAAATTCTTTATCCAACTCATATTTTCTAGAACGACGGTTGGCATATGGCCAGCAGTTTCATAAAATGCCAAACCAAAAGATTCTCTAATTGCAGGATTATATGCTACTCTGGCAGATGTGAGAAAGTCAACTTTTTCCTTACCGTAGACGCCTATTTTAATTTGAAAATCTGCGCAAATCTCTGTTAATGCTTGTTCAAATTTTTTGGCACCATTGGTGTTGGTAATTACCTTTGCTGGTAGTTTCGTTTCTTGTATCACTCTTATAAATTCTTCAGGATTTTTTCTAGGTTCCCATCTACCGATCCATAGAACACCTTCACGAGATTTGATATGCTTATTCAATAAAGATTTTTCTGTCATAGGAATGGGTAATAGATAAGCAGGTATTCTATTGTTTAATAACTCCATTTTATTTCTTTCTGTTTGAGTGCCTACTTGAATATTACTGCAAGAAAGAAGAACATTGAAAAAATTATTAAATGAATGAGAAAATTCATTTCTCCAAGTTCTATCATCTAGGAAAACCATACTTTCATTATGAGTATAGTAAATAACTTGTATTGATTTCTGCAAACTTAAAGAATGCACTGCAGGAAATGATTCTAAAGTATTACAAATGATAGTGTCGTATAAATTAGTATTTAGAGCCTGCATCATAGCATCTCTAAAATTAATCATCTTTTCAAAATTGTAAGAATCCTCAAACATAAAGATTTTACTATGTTTACTATAAGTAATAGGCTCTGATGGGTAAATAAACGAAGCACCAGATTCAATAAGGCTTCTTTTAAAATCCAAATTAGAAGGAGATTTATCACAAATAATATCTATCTTAAATCCCATTGGAGTGAAAGTCTCAACAAAGCTTTTTGCAAATTGCCCGAGGCCTCCATGAGGAATAGTATGTTGATCACTAATACAAAATGCTATTCTTTTACTAAAGATTTTCATATTAAAACAAATTTTTAGATAAAACCATACTACTTATCCAAACCCATATTGTATTAAACCCAACAAGTGTCGGCAACAACTTTTTATTGCTCGCCCATATTAAAGTCAAACTTGTAAATAAAGTTAAAAAATATAACCACCAAATACTTATACCAAATATTAACCCGGGAATAATAATAATTGCCTTTGCTGCCCAGCTTAAAAATTCCACTATATTATAATCGGTCCAATACTCTTTTTTAAACCACATAGCATAACAATCTTTTATTGCTGCAAATGTGCTATGTCTATAGACTATTAAAATAAAAATTAAAAAAGTAGTATTTGCTATTAATAACTGATAAGCTGTCATTTCATTTTATGAATAATACTGAAAAATTCTTGTTTAAGATGAGGATCATTTCTAAATGCCCCTCTCATGACAGAGGTAGTCATGTCCGACTCATGTTCTTTAACTCCTCTGTGAGTCATGCAATGATGTTCAGCTTGCACTAATACAGCAACACCATCGGCCTGCGTTTCACTTTCAATAGCATCAGCAATCTGAACAGTCATTTCTTCCTGAATCTGCGGACGAGAGGCGATCCAATCCGTGATACGATTAAATTTACTAAGACCGATAACATTCTTCCCCGGAAATACGCCAATATAGGCTTTACCAACAATGTTTTGAAAATGATGGGCACAGGTACTCCTAATTGTAATTGGGCCAGTAACATACAACTCATCGTATTCAGTTACATTCGGAAATGCAGTTACCTTGGGTGGACTAGCATAACGACCTTTGAAAGTTTCTTTCACAAACATCTTAGCCACACGACGTGCAGTATCCTGCGTGTTGTGATCATTGTGAGTGTCAATCACCAATGAGTGAAGAACACCTTGAAATTTTTCTGCTACTTCTTCAACAAGCGCATCTATTTCATCTTCGTTTTCAATAAATTCGGAGATATTGTCATTGGCAAAAAATCTAGAATTGCTTTCCTTTAATCTTTCTCGAATCACTAGACTCATGGGACGACCCACGGGATCACTAAATACTGCACATTCGTAACCAGGATGATAAGGCGCTTCTTCAACTAATTTATTTGTAGTCATTCAATACTTTCGCTAATTTTTTTATCTCATTTTTTTTCATAAAAAATTCATATGTATTTCTAATTATAATATTTTCATCTTTGTCAAGTTCTTCTCTTATAAAATGAATAATTTTTAATTCGTTGGGTGCCTTGCATTCACCTATAAGAACATACATTTTAAAATCGTCTCTATCTATAATTTTCATTATGTTCCCCATTCATTTTTAAACAATGGCACCTGAAGCCTATCAGAATAACGCCATCCTTTTTTCATTGCCATCAATGCTACATTCTTATTGTTCATAGCATATACCGATTCTACCCCACCGACAGGCATTAAATATACTGGACCCTTAAATCCATGATCTCTGTAGCACTCAACTGCCATTTCTGCTTCAGCAACATCGATTTCATTGGCTACAACGAATTTTAAATAGGCATAACCATGTTCTTCATACTGAAGAATAATTTCTGGTTTAATAGCATCATCCCATTTTTCGCCGCTAACACTTAGCTTGGGACTAATACTAAAAGTAAGACGATCCCAACCTTTGCGCCAGTGTATCTTTAAGTACTCAGAAAATTCAGGTATTAGTTCTTGTGTTCCGTTGGTCTCGAACGTAAGTTCTTGTAGATCGACCATGCCCGAGTGCGATAAAAGCGTAGGGTATGATTTTTGCCAGCCAAGAAGCGGTTCACCCCCTGTGATAACAAGATGCTCACTTGCCCACCTACCACGAGGTAGCATACGTAGAATGGCGTCAACAATGCGATCAATAGTAAGCAGAGGGCTAAGATGCTTAAACCGAACATCCCAACTAGCATAACTATCGCAACCTGTAGTAACAAGCGGCAAAGATTTATAATCTTTGTAATGATTCGCATTTATGGCAATGATATTTCGTTCATTTGATTTTTCCCCCTTAAGCATACCAAAACCATCACAAGTGAAATTACAACCAAACGTTCTTAAAAATATACTAGGAACGCCCATATAACGCCCCTCACCTTGAATACTATAAAATAATTCACTTACTTTTAATTTAGACATAAGATATCCTTATAACAATACTCATATTATATAGTAAACTATTCATCTAAATCAAGAGCATTATTCAAATTTTCTTCAGCTAATTTGTTCTTTTTCGGGAATTGAATTACCCGTTTTTCTATATCGATTTGATCAAGTTGTTTTTTTACATATTCCATAAATTGATTATTAAATTCTTCATTACCATGCTCTTGGGATATTATCTGATCAATATCAATATTTTCTATCATTCTATATTTGGTGGCCTGTTGCTTTTTTTCTTTTTGAATTCTGCGAATAAAAGCAAAATAAATTATTTGAGTATAGTATGCAAAAGGATTAGATGATCTAGATGGATCAAATTTAGCAACAGCAGTTAAACAATTTTCTATTCCATCACTTATCATGTCATCTTTAAACGTATAATTTATGAAATTAGACTTATAAGATAAATGCGTAGCAATCTTTATAAAACATTCACCTATATAGTTTGGAACCTGTGGTTGCGGGTTCCCTTCTACAAGGGCCCGATCTACTAAAACTTTATAATCTATTAATGCCTGTAGAAATTTCTTGTTATCTACATAATGAGATGAACGAGGTATTTCAATGGACTGATCTTGATCCTGGGACAAGGATTGGTTTGTCCCCGCTACTATCTTCGATTTCTTCATCACTATTGTTCCCCAAACTATTAAGAAGATGTTTTAGCATTACTTCTTTATCTTGTTGTACTAAATCTTCAGTTTTATTTTGTGCTTCAACATAACTTATATAATTTTCTTTAAAATTGTGTTTCAAATCCACAGCTACAATAATTTGTTCTGTTGGGATTTCAAATATTATTTCTTCACTTATAGAAATCCAAGGTGTCATAATATATGTTTCCGCAATATTCATACCTCGAGGAACTCTAAAAGGAATAACTAAAACAGGATCACAAACGTGGATACTAGATTTGCTTCTAAGATTTTCGCAGTTATCATCGGTAGAACATACTATACTTTCGCCATTAATTAATTTTAGTAGTTTGTAATGGAATACTAAGTTATCTTTCATTTGATAGGAACCTTTATTAATTTGTAATCAAAATGCTCATCATTATAAATCTTTATTCTTTCTATCATATGAAGTAAAGTATAATTCTTTTTTGATTTCCAAGACAAATCATCACCTATATCATAAAGATTACACTTATCTTTTTCTTCACTTGTTCTTAATCCCCTACCAATAGATTGAAGATTTCTAATTCTAGATTTAGACGGGGAGGCAAAAATAATATTATGTAATTTTTTGATATTTATCCCTGTAGAAAATGTCCCGACCGAGGCTACTATAATAGCATTATTTTCTTTTTCCGTTAGTTGTCTTATCATTTCTCGTTGCTCTGTATCAGTGCCACCATACACAAAAAATACTTGTCTATCTTGTGCTTTATCTGAAATCATATCATGAAGAATCTTACCATGTTTTTCTACGTACTGAAACAATACCAAAGTATTACCTTTTTGATCCAATGCAAGATTTCTTATAAATTTATTTCTTTCATTATATGATACTATAAAATCCATTTCTTGCTGGTATTCAAAATGTTTTACTGCTTTTCTAATCTCATCTGGATATTCCAAAACAATACTATAAATTTGTAAATCTGCTAAAGTTTTATCTGTCATTAATTTTTTAGTTGAAGTAACTTTATATACAGAACCAAATAATCCTTCGAGAACCAACCTATGAGTTTTAGTGCCATCTAAAGTACCGGTTGTTCCGATTCTAAAAGCTGCAGTTGTACATTTATTAAGTATGCTGGTTAGTGATTTTGCCTTAAAGAGATGGGCTTCATCGCCATAAATAACTTGAAATTCGAAGAAAAATGTCTTGGGAAGTTTGTAGATTGACTGCCAAGTACTAATAACAACATTGTATAAATTAGACTTTTCATGTCCACCATAAATTCTATGACAGTTTTCAGATGTTTTCCAACCATTAAATCCTGAGTAATCTTGGAAATCTGAGTACATCTGTTCTACAAGACTTGTTGTAGGCACAAGTATAAGTTGTCGTCTCCCATATTTTTCATGCCAACGTATTAAGCAGTAAATAATAAGAGATTTTCCAGAACCAGTTGGCGATAGTAATAAGCGTCTTCCGTTAACAATTGCCTGATAGACTGCATCTATTTGATACTCTCGTATTTGAATAGATTGTCCTTTGGATGATATATTTAAGGATTCACAAAAAGCTTTTACTTCTTCTAAAGTAACATAGTCATATGATTTTTTATAATTAGTTTCATCAACAATGTATTCTCTTTCTTCTGCAAATTTTTTTACATAATCTGACAATCCAACATACAATTCTTTAGTAAACATTGAAAATAAATGTACTTTGCCGTCCCAAACTTTAGATCTATACAAAGGATGAAATTTGGCCCCAGGAACATCAAATGAAAAGTAATCATAAATTTCTTGAAGTATTGAGGGATCACTATCAATGAGGAGATAAACCTCATTTTTCTTTCTTATAGTTATATCGGGCATCACATTAATCCATTAGTAAATTTCATAAATTCGATGGTATTTTTTATGTCCCAAGTTCTACTATTCAATGATCTAATAATTGCTTCCAATTGATATAAAACAGTTTTAAAGTATTCTACTTTATCTTGTAAAGAAAGTAAATCAGCATCTCCCTGAAGAAACTCATCTATTTCATTTTTTAAAGGTTTAGTTCCTTGCCATTGATTCCAGCCCTCTTCCTCGAGTTCGCTTTTCGACATTTCTCCTCTATAATAACGATACTTCTTTCTTCTACAATTTAAATAATCTGATTCTGCTTTTCTAAGATTAAGTCTTGTAGAAGAAAGATAGTTAATATATTTGGCATGAAGTAGCGGAGTGCGAGCTGATTCTCTTCCAAGATTTGCTTCATCGATCTTGCAATCCTCAGCCCACATTTCCTGAAGATCACTTAATTTCATAGTTTAAGATTGTATTTGTATAATCTGCGCAGGATTGCCCATAAAATTAAATGTGCCATAATGGTTTAAAGATATGGTAGGATCTAACCAAATATCTCCACCTATATCTTGCCATCTACGACTAAAGGTATAATCCTCAGATAGATATCGTTTGTCTTTAGGATCAATCATAGTATCGAACATAGCATAAAAGAAATCACTAAGTTCTGGAGGTGTATTTAAATCATTATTATATTTGAGCTCTGGATATGCTTTGATCATCTTATCGATAGCATCTCGCTTGATCATCATAAAACCTGTTGCTCCATCGTGCAATCTAATTAATCCATTTTCTATAGCTATTTGTTTTGCATCTCTATTAATAAATTTGAAATTAATAGCATAATCAGATCCGAATGCTGCTACTTGATTTGCTGAGAATTCTTTTGTCGGTTCTCCTCTTACCGAGTCTCTGATACGATCCCAATTAACACCTTTCTTGGGATATGCGCCAACTGCTACATCTTTATTATGTGCAACTAATTTTAGTACATCTTCTACTTGAAATTCAATATCTGCATCTATAAACATTAAACGAGTAAAATTACTCTGTAAAAAATATGCCAATAATACATTACGAGCTCTAGTAACTAATGACTCATTAGCAATAGTTCCAAATGCTAATGGAATTTGATGCTGATTACAAAAAGTTAGTAGTTTAATTACCGATCGAAAATATGCTTCATTTAGCATACCACCATAGCAAGGTGTCGCTACAAAGATTCTTTCCTTACGAAGATCATCAAGACGAATCTCTAATTTGCCTGATTGTGGCGGTGTCGTCACATCTTCTTGTGTTTTTAAAGTTGGTGGTTTGATTTTTGTTGGATCCAATTTTATTGCCATTATAACTCCAAAATATTAAAGTTGTTCTACTTCAAATAATTTATATTTGAATGCTGCGATTGCTGTGAAATATTCTACTGTCTGGGATGCAATTTCAAAATCTAACGCTTCCAAAGATATTGGGAATAACTCTTTGAATATTATATTAGTTTTAGGATTGTTTGTCGAGTCTAAAATAGTTAAAATTCCATCCGAGTATGCCAAAGCAGTAGATTGGCCAATAGAATTAACAACAAACGGAAATCTATTTATTTTTTTCAAAACAAATTCTGAAAACTGCGCATGTCTTTGGGGAAATCCTAAAGCTACTAACCATGTGTATAATTCAAGATAATTAGACATATCTTCGGAAATTAAAAATCTTATAGTAAAATCGCCATATACTAATTTGTCTCCTACCGTTGGTATATCTATAAAAGGTGTAGGTTGTTGTGCAAAACCCAATGCTAAACCGGGAAGATTAGCAGATTGACAGGTATAGGAAGTATTTGGCAAATCTTTTATAGTAAATCTAAAAGCGTTTGGTCTAAGAAAATCATAGGTAGTAGGCCTATTAGACGTATATGATGCTTGTAATATGTTTAAATTTGATGTATATGCCATAAATACCCTCCATAATATTTATAAAGAAAAAAAGGGGGATTTAAAATCCCCCTAATCCCGATCTATGCCGGTTATTATTACATAAGATTCACTACACGAGTTTTACGATAATACTGATTACGATCTGCGGTGAAAGTATCAGCATCATTAGTGCCCGTTGAAGTTACTACATATGGATTTGCAATTAAACCATAACGAGTCTTAAAGCCAATTTTTGGCTGGAAGCTATTGGGGTCTATTGCACGAACCATTTGTAATGGAACATAAGGGCAGTAGAAAATACCTGCATCATATGGGCTTACACCTTTATATCCTACAAGGTAAAACTGATTACTTGCACCCAAGTTGCCTGTATAAGGATCAATGTAAACACGATAACGCCCATTAAGAACACCAGCAAAAGTGTTGCCTGTGTCATCAACGTTTAGATTAGCATTTGAAGCTAGGGCAGGGGCATAGTCTAAGACACCAGACATTGCCAATGCAGATGCTACGTCTGCTGAACATACAATGAAGTTACCTTTTCCTCTACGAGTATCTTGAGCAATGTGATTGGCATCACGTTCAATATTAAATAAAAGGCCTTTAAAACGTTCTACAGACCAACGACCATTTGAATCAACGTCTAGGTCAAATGTGCCAGCACTTGCTGTAGCTGGTGACCCTGGCTTAGATACTTTATAGATTAAACGTACGATTTCACGATTAATTTCAAACATAAATTCCTGTGATAGAATATTTGAAAGTTCTGCTTCAGCATCTAGTCCATGGATTGCCTTCAAGTCTTGTGCCAGTTCAACAGTATACTCAGCCTTTAATGCACGTGATTTAGCAGTAACTGTTGTTTTATCTATCGCAAAAGACATTTCAGCAAAATCTTGTGCCGCTTCAACTGCAGCTAAAGTATTTGCAGATCCTGTAGCATATCCGCCTAAAATATTGGCGATTGATCCAGTATGGCCTGTTGCACCAGAAAAACTTGTATTTGCTTCATTGTACAAAGCTTCAACACGAGTAGTCGTATTGGAACGAGTGTCACCTGAACCACCATACATTGATCGCATAGCAAAGATCAAGCCTGTTGGGCCTGTCATTGGCTGAACGCCGCAAATATCATATGCCATTAAATTAGGCATAGCACGGCGAACTAAACCAATCATAATTGGATCATATTTTTGTATTGCTGCAGTATCCTGAGCAATATTATTAGTGGGTGTCTCAAAAAGAGCTTGACGTTCTTCGCGTAAAGCTCTTTCTTGATTCTCTAAAAGAACAGATGTGACTGCTCTTTTATAGGAATCTTTAATTTGTGGAAGCTCCGGATGATCCAGAATTGCTGACCACTTTTGTTGTAAATTTTCGGATAAAAACATTTTGTTCTCCTTACGAACCTTTTTTTATTTTGTTGTTAAGCACGTTTAATTGTTCTTGAAAGTGCTTGCGCATAAGCTGCGACTATACCTGTCGATTCAACTAAAGTATTCTCTGTTACATCTGATGTATCTTCAACTAAAGTCTGACTTGTTGTAGCTTCAGTTATTGTAGCTTTGCTTTTTGGAAAATAATTTTCCTTGATCACGCGGACTTTTTCGCTATAAATGTCTACATCATCAAAGGCAATGCCTTCTACTAACTTATGCAATTTAGCTGTTTCTGTATCAGCCAAATCTTTTGACAAATCTTCTAAAATAGATTTTCGAGTTAACTTAATAAGCTCAGAACTCAATTCTACATTGGTATTAATAGCTTCATCAAGTTTTTGTTCTAAATCTTCGGCTTTAGCTTGTAACTCACCAATAACATCATATTTCTCTTCAGGAACATCTACGTAATGTTCTTTAAATAAATTTTTAAGTCCACTAATAAAATCTTCAGCTATCTCTGTGCGAAGACCAGATTCTATAGCCAATTCATTACTTTCCATCCATTGTTCAACAACATAGTTAAGATATGAATCAATTTTATCAACCATACCTTCTCTTAGTTCAGCAAAATCTTCTTCATATTTAGATTCTAATTGTTCGGCAATCCTTTCCATCTCATGATTTACTCGGGCAATAACTGCAGCCTCAAAAATTGCAGTAGCTTTAGATTTAAATTCTTCAGAAAGATCTTCACCAAAAATTGGGGATAAATCTATAGATTCAATTTCTACATCATCGGAATCTTCTTCTTCTTCCATCATAGATTGGTTACCTGTTGGATTTTTGCCAGTAGCTGATGCAGTCAAATCTTTAACTGTATTAAAATTTGTCGCTTGGCCTGGGCCCTTGCCTTGGGGCGGAGTAGCTTTAGGAGTAGTAGCAGTTACTTGTGCTACTTGATTTTCATCTTTTTCGCCTTCTCTTGTTTCAAATGAAGCCTTCTCTGACGAACCCTGCATTGGCTGAGAAACATCCCCTGGATTAGCAGGACTCAAGGTCGAATCCTTTTTAACGGTATCTGCGCCCATTTTATCAGTTTCGTTAAAAGTTGCTTTAGCTTCTACACGCTCAAGCAATTCTTTGATTTTACTTTCTACTGACATTTATTGTCTCCTAAATGGAAATTTACTCAATTATTTATAATTATGGTTGCCTAGACAACATATGAACAAATTTTTCAAAGATTTCAATCTTTACTCGATCTAAATCTTTTCGTTTTGTTTCTTTTATTTGTTTTTTGGTTTCTTCTATTTGTCTAGATTTCCATACGCCATTTTCGCAAATCCAATCTACGTTCTCCATTATACCTTGAACAAAAGCTTCGGGGGCAGAAGGATCAGCTACTATATCTACGGTAGCTAAATGAAAATCATCTTGAACTTCCATGACACCATTTTTTTCTTTTAAAGAACCTAAACCTCTAGATGAAACACCAAGCATTACGCCTTCTTCTATAAAATTTTTAGCAATCTTGCCCATTGGTGTTTCTAAAATTTTAGCTTTACCAATAACGTTAGTACCATCAAATTTTAATTCACTTATCAAATGTGACACTGTGTTAAGATTAATTGTTGGATTAGAAGGATGTCCAAGTTCACCAAGTGAGCGTTTTTGGTCTATAAGGCCTTGATATCTTTGTACTTCTTTTTCCATTACAGGCATTGGATAAATTCTTCCATTGCGATTTTGCTTATTTGCCTGCATAAAGATACCTTCTATGAAGACATTCTTTTTACCATTTGACTCTTCTGTCAAATAATTTAAATCCTGGGTGACTTCAGTAATTAGTTTCATTTTATCTTTTCTGGTAATCTTTAAGTTCTTGGTTATTAGTTTCTTTAAATCCTTGTTTTGTTAATCCTAGATATAAAGTAGAGGATACTGGCAATGTAACTTTTATATTAGATCCTGCAGATTCATTATCTACGAAACCGAATTGTTGGGAAAATGACCAGTTATCGTTTCCAAATAACTGCATTACAGTATTAGCATCTCTCGCAATAGTAATAGGTGTGGAGGCGTTACTGTTTGAAAAGACTACTGAATTAATAGTTACTCTTACAGTATTGGCAACATCAGTAACAGTTTCGTCAGATAACTTTAGATCAGCAACTAAATCAACGTTAGCAGTACCATCACCAACAAACTTTACAATAGCTTGTTGGCGTACTTTTTTTATTATAAATTTAGTAATTGCCATTCCTATACCTCATTATTCTTTCGCATAATAGCATACTTGGCACCTAAAGCCATACGAATTCTTTCTTTTTTACTTTTTCCAGCAAATTTAGGATTATCGCTATGTACAAAATCACTTATCCACTTGCTTGTAGAATCAGAAGCTTTAAGTTTTTCTAGTAAAGCTTCTTCTCTTAAAAAAGAAAAGTTTTTCATTCTGTTTCCTGTTTACCTGTATAAAGATTACTAGCTAAATCTTGTCTTTTATTATCTAAAGCATCACTAATTTTTACTGCCATTAAAGAATTAAATTTTTCCATAGCATCTGATGCTTTATCAGTTAAAATATCATTTACCATATGTTTAATTACTTCAGATTGTTCCATATTATATTCCTATTGTTGAGTCGCAGTATTATTTATTGTTTGAGATGAGGATGTTTCTGATTGTATTTCTCCCTCAATTCTTCGTATATCATCATCATTCATTTTTAATATATTTTTCATAACAAATAATTTACTAAAATAAGTACCAACAAAGGGTGTTACCTGATTTAAAATATCCATTCTATTACGAAGATTTTCTGCTTCCTTCATTTCATAGAAATATTGATCCTGCGCATATTTTACTTGAAGTTTTTCACTTATAACATTCCAATCCGCATCAGTGATAACACCTTTAAGAATCAAATTAGTTTTTAAAACATCTAAAAATAATTCATTAAATTTTTTACGTAATCTTGAAACAAATTTAGCAAATTTTAATTCATCTCTAGTAATTTCTTCGGCTCTACCAAATTGAAAACCATTTTGAGGTTGCATTCTAGATACTGGCACATTTAACGATTGATATACCTTTTGTTGAAAATAATTTATATCTTCAATTTGTCCTAAATTTTCTCCGCCAGGCAAAGTTGTAATTTCTGTTCCTCTGCCCCCCTCTCTACGAGGAAGCCAAAAATCCTCAAGCATTGATAAAAATTTTCTATCATCTCTTATTTCACCAGTATTGGAATCATACACAATTTTATTTCTATATCTGGCCATCACATCTTTAAGATATTGCTCGGCCTTTATTTTAGGTAAATTGCCAACATCTATATAAAATATTCTTCTTTCTGGTGCTCTCGAAATTCTGTAAATAACTAGAGCATCTTCCATCATTTTAAGTTGATTAATGGGTTTCACAGCTTTATGCATGTAACCTAAAACTACATTCTTTTCTAAATCCATTAATCCAGAAGGTACAAAAGTAATAGAATCTAAAGATAATTTTATTACTTGATTGGATACAGACGCCATAGAATATTGAGGATTATAATTTATACCTTTATCATTGTAGATAAAAAATTCCTCAATTTTCTTTATTAAATCTACGCCTGTTTTTTGATCCTTTTGTTTATCTATTTTTCTAATTTTTCTTATTTTCCTAGGATCAATATTTCTTAATTCTAAAATACCTCGTTTTGGATTCGTAATATCAATAACTTTTTGAAAATATATTCTTCCATCAATATACCATTGCCTAAACCAATCATAACCTTTATAATTAAAGTTTAGTAATCTAAGTACTTCTTGAAATTCTATTTTAATAGAATCTTTTATATTTTCAGGCAAGTCTGAATTATCTAAATTAATTGTTACAGGATCTTCGTTATCTGTGGCAGCTATTGCCTCAGTTACTATTTCGTCAACTGCAGTTGAAGCATCAGCATACAAAGCTGCTTCTCTATATCTTGTAATAAGCTCTGCCTCAGATTTAGAGGATGCATCTAAATCTACGTATGTACCATAATACCCTGCACCTGATACTGTTGCAGCTCCATCCTCAGATTCGGGATTTATAAAGGATTGAGCTTTTGTTCCTAAATCGTTTACTTCATTACGAGAAATTGTAAAACCAAATAACGAAAGTGCCATATTTTATTATGTTCCAAAAGGTGTAGTGGCAATATCAATTATAGAATTTAATGGATTTGCGGATACTGTAAAAGTTTGATATTCAAACGTCACTGTAAATTCAGAAATAGTATCGTTGGCTCCAAAATTTAATCCAACAGGACTTAAAATTGTTGGAAATGCCCCTTGAAGTATATACTGTTTAAGAACATTGCCATTTCTATCTAGTTGATAAACAAACATATCTCTTTGGTATTCTGCAGGATTCAATTTACCAGTTTTATTAATAAGATTATCCATTCCATTTATCCATTGCTCAATAGCACTTCGAATAGAAAAATCAGAATCATTTATAACATTTATAGTAAATCCGGCAAAAGTTCTATCACCTGAAAGTTTAACATCTCTACCTCTATAAAATACATTTACTAGTCCCATTGTTTGCCCGGGAAGTTCTGCTGCTGTAACAAGAAAGGGAGCTCTAGCTACTGCTGCAGCTGCCCCCGTAACATACGTAGGGAAACTTAGCTGAACTGCGAATTGATTTGGTCTAGCGCCCCCATTAGTAAGCGCAGACTTAAATCTATCTACATTAAATGCGGTTGTCATCCATTACTCCCTTAATTTATGCGCCTATTTCTTCAAAAGAAATTCCTGATCTAGTAGCAATAAAATTCAATTGAACAAAATTAATTGATCTTGCAGGTTTAATATAGATATCTGCTACAAATTCGTTTCGATCTATTACCTCACCCGTATTGTTAGTTTCATCACAAACTACTCTAAAGTCAGTAATACCTCGGCGACCTTGTACATCTCTTAAATAAGGTTCAACTAGATTTCTGAATTGTGCTCTAGTAAAAGCATCATTAAATTCGAACAATTGAAATTTAGCTGCTGTTGCTATTGCTTTTTCCAACACAATAAACAATCTACGGACGTTAATTCTATCAAAAGCGCTTGGTCTTGCTAATAAAGTTTTGTCGCCAAATAATACAGTTCCTTGTCCAGGAAAAGTTACTACAGGATTTACACCTGCTCTATATAAGGTATCTCTGTCAGATTTAGAGGGCGAATATGCTAGTTTTACAACATTCTTTATTTGCCCTCTATTAAATCCTGCAGGGGAAAACCAAGGATCAGCAACAAAATCTGATCTTGCAGTTAATCCTGCTATATCTCCGTTTAATGGTATCCAACGATAGACATCATTATATCTATCATACTGATATTTGTAACCAGAATCCAAAACTGCATAAGATGAACTTGGTAGACTATTTCTAAAATTTACTACATTGGTGACAGCTGTGGTATTATTAACAGTATCTACAAAACCAGGAGACGAAAAAACCATACAATCTTTTCTTACTTCTGCAACATTATTAATTACAAATGAAATATTGGCTGCATCAAGATCTCCAGTTGGTATTAAATTTACATCATACAATTCATCATTAGATAAAACTGTATATCCATTTAAAATAGCAGCAATATTGGATGAAAAATCAGATCCCCCATTTAATGTCATAGTAATATTAGTTGCTAAATTGGCAAATGTAGTACCTGCAGAAACATTTCCCCAATTATTTGTGTTGGCTGTATGATTAGCCCATCTTATATAATTAGATGTATTATTAATGACTGTTTTGTAATAATTTGAAGATCCATCCAATGCTTTAGCATCAGATGCTTTAGATAAAAATGAAAATTTTTCTAAAACAGTATCGGCCGCACCAGTCCAAGTACCATTTGAATCTAATACTATAATATGTAATTCATCATACTTGCCGCCTAAAATGTTTGTATAACTAGATGTATTGGGCGATGTTGAACTAAACTGAGTTTTGTATGCCCACGCAACAAAAGTATTAGCATCTGCCATAGATACTTTTATAGAATTACCAAGTACTCCCGGATATCTTGCTACCCATTCACCTGCATTAGTAAAGGAAACTGTATCATAATGATCATCATTTCTTACTAGGACTGCTGAATTTGATGCTGCGTTTTTACTACTACCATTTATTGCTCTTATTACTTTTAAATTATTACCATAAGATAAAAAATTAGCAGCAGTAAAAAAAGAAATATACGTATTTGTGGTTGGTTTACCAAAAACCGAAACTAGTGTTTTTTCTGAATCTATTTGAGTTACCTGATCAACAGGACCCCATTGGAAATTCCCTACAAATCCACCGGCAGTTGTGGAAACGCTTGGAACACTAAGTGTGTCATCTCTTTCAGTTACTAAAACACCCGGTGAAAGCTGAAATGCCATCTTAATCTCCTAAAGATTTTTGGAAGTCGTCATGACAATTTGATTACTAATTATTTATAAATAATGGCTTTTAGACATTTTCAAGCATTTTTCTTCGCATCTTTTCCATCGCTTCGGTTGGATTCAGATTAAACCAAATATCATCATTTATTTTTTCTGGCCTTACTTCTTCAGGAATACCTGTATTAACTATACCAAACGGAGTAAGATTTTCCTCAATTTGTTTAGTCTGTTGCTCATACAAAGCTAATCTAAGATTAGAATTAGTTAATTCCTTAAAATATAATTCATTAGTTGCCCAAGAAAATATAATTAATGACATTACTAAATCATCATGATATCCTTCATCAGCTTTGAAAGACCCCCTCTGTTCAGTAAACGTGGAAATCTCAGATATAATGTCTTTATCGGTTATTATCAACTTTTGATTTTCTACTAAATTTTTAAACAAAGAACAGCCAAGTCTTTTAACTTGTGTAGTTGTCCTTAATCCTAGAGTTGTACCAGTGCCAAATCCTCCTGACAAAAACTGCCTAGATTTACCACTAGCTGTTGCAAAAATATTTTCATATTCTAAATCAGTATATAAAGAATCAACTACTTGTTGTCCTATATCATTAGTTTCTACTAAACAAAAAGCATCATTATAGTCTCTTGCAACTTTATATAGTATTGTTGCATATAAAATGGGACTTATTTTATTATTTCTATATTTGGCAACTATTCTAAATGGATATTCTGTCACATCTATAACAGTAAATGCAGAATAATCGCCACCCACTCCTCTAGATGTATCAGCAGAAATAACATAAGTATGCGGTTTTCTTACTATTTCGCCTTTATCATTAAATAACCCAATAATTGGTTCCTCAATAACATCTAATCCTTCATTTTCAAAGATATAGGGCAACGGTGACATTCTTGAAATAGCATCTGGAGAAATTAGTGTATTTGATGATCCCAAAAATTTACATAGTACTTCTTGATTAAATTTTAGTTCACCCAATAATGCTTTTTGTTGGTTAGCCCATTCCTCTGTTCTGCCTGGTATTTTCCAATAAGGTACAAATAAAGATTTAAATCCATTTATATTTTGTTCGGCGTCATTCCAAAATTTCCAAAAATGATTATAACCAAAGGGAGTGGAAGTAAGAAGAATTTTTGTAGTTTCACCTGCAGAGATCGTTGGATAAACTGAAGTGAAAAATTCTTCAGCAACATTGTTAGGAATAATTGCTGCTTCGTCAATATATAACCAATTCACAGATTTACCTCGAATACCAGACATACTAGTTGCAGCAGTAAAAATTCTTGACCCGTTTTCTAATTCTATATCACCTTTATTAAAAGTCTTTACACCTTGTTGCATCCATAAAGGCAAAGCTTCATACATTACCTGATATCTATGCAGTACCTCTCTTGCAGCTGAGGATTTATTAGCCAATATTGCAACAGTTTTTGATTCTTGAAATAAGGTATACCAAAGAATACAAGCAGCAGCAGTAATAGTTTTTCCTTGTTGTCTGCCTTCCATAAGTATAACTTTACGATTATTTAGTATTACTTCCACTTTTTCTTTTTGACAATCATAAAGTTTAAAATGCACAAGGCCATTATCTAATGAAACAATCATACAATAAGTTTCAATAAAGTATATAGGATTTTGAGAACACTTTATTATTTCCTGTACTTGTTCTGGGGAATAGTTGATAACTGTTCCTATCTGTTTAAGATTAGGGTTACCATTATAAGCTATTCGTTTATTCATTATTTTTTTTAAGTAGTTTCATTAATTCTGCGGTAGATCCTGCAAAAACTACATTATTTTGAGTACCTATAGAAGGTTTATCATTATCTACAGATAATTCTTTTACTTGCTTTTGTAAAACCATAAGATCTTTTGCTACATCAGACATAGTTTTTATTAATTGGCCAGCAACTTCATATGTTCTTGGATGTTCAGAATTTTTAGCCAAATTTATCATTTCATCTAGGGTATCTTCGCCCTTAAAAATTAATTTACGCAAAGTATTTCTAGCCAATTGATAGTCATCTTCTTTATCCATTTCAATTTTAGTTGAAGGCAAAACTAAAGGCATTTCATCGCTTTTAGTTTTTTCAATGTTAAATAATTTATTTAATTCAGGAATACTACTCATTAGAAATCTTCAAAAGATTCGTTAAAATTAAAATCATCCTCAGGTGTTGCTGATAATGGATCAACTTGTACCGTATAAGTTTGTTGTTTCTGAGTAAGAGCTTTATCTGTAAATGTATCGGCTATTACTCGTTTGATTACCCCTTGTTTGTTTATAGGACCATAAAAATTTAATTTCATCAAAAAATTAAATGTCCAAATAATAGATCTTCTTTGTCTCAAATCTCCCTCATATTGATCATCATATATGATATTCTCAAGTAAAATTGGAAGATCGTTTTTTATATTTAAAGTGGATATTGCTTTTAATGTTAAGTTATAATCTGGATTAAAATATGGTAATATTTGTTCTACTATTTGCAATCCATCATCTTGATTTTTAGAATATACATATAAACTTATTTCTATATTGTAAGGCGTTGGTGCATATTGAGCTAAAGCAGTGGTAGAAGAATTTATAGCACGATTTTGTTGAATTGGACTAATTTTTCTATTAGGATCATATCGTAGCCCCATCATTTCAAAAGACATTCTAGGCAAATACACTTCTATATTTTGATCATCTATATTTGGTTGCTGTGTTATTCTTTGAATAAACTTTTGTTTTGGGGCATAAGATAAAGGTACTCTTATAGTTTGAACTATATTTCCATTTTCATCCAATCTATCTATGGTAATATTATTAAACATATTACCAAAAGCAACAATAGATTTTCTAATAGTCCCCCAATAAAATTTTTGATCTAACATTATCTGTATATCTCGCCGAAGGGATTTCTTTCAGTAAAATCTAAAATATCGTTGATATTTGCATCAAAATCATCATTGTCTGCTGCTTTATCTTTTACTACGGTTGAATAATCTTCCAACATTAATGAAGATTCTGAATAGTATTCCAATAATAATTCACTACCATCTTCTTTAAGGAATTTATATAACTCAAGATCAAGTCTTTTATCATCAAGTAATTCATCAATTTCTTCAATCCCGGTATCAAATCTTTCTTCAGAAAATTGAAATATTTCACAATCCATTTTAAATACGTAGAGTTTACCTAACTGAAAAAAAGGATCCTGTCCACTTACTTTACGTATTTCAAAAAAAGATTTAGTTAAAGGAAAATAAATAAGATCGCCTTCAGCAGGTCTTGTTTCAATTAAAGTATTACCAAATCTGCCAGCGACTTCAGCCCATCTTCTTCTAGCTACAACAAATCTCGCAGTGTCTCTTAACTCTAAACCAAACTTAGTTAATAACTCACCATCACCTTCAAACCCCATAACATTTTCCAAATACATTTCTATGGGGTAGGCATAGTCAAATTTTTGCAGTGGATCCTCACCCAAAATAATATCTTCGTTAACCGTTTTTCTAGGTATATAATAAGTTTCAAAACCATAAATTTTCATACTTTCGATTATTAAATCTTCAATCAAAAGCTGCTCAGATCTGCGTCCCATTGGGATGCCAGATTGAAAATATGGATTAACTGTAGTCATTCTTTTCTATTGACTTTCTATAGACCAGATGTTATTATTGCTATAAGCCTGAATGATAATTAGCCCACAAACATATCTACTGGCAATTCAAATCTAGATTGCATTTCATCCTCAATAGCCTTTATTTCTCCTATTGCTTCTTGATAAATTGTATCTCCATTAAGCATAACTCCGCCAGGAAGTTGTAATCCGGAAAACTTCTTAAGATTTACTCCCCATTGTCTTTTAATTAATGCTGTGGTATACTTTTTTAGAAAATAGTCATCATACACATCAGTATACGTATTTGGATCAAGTATTCTATAGCATTCAACAATTGCATAATCTTCCGCTGCTATATCTGCTTCCCAATCCCAATCTATGTATAAACGATTAATATGTCTATTAAATCTAACAGGTTTAGTGCCCACTAATAATTGATTTATAAGTTCAAGTTCCATTTTAACTTGAGTATAATAAATTAGATCAGTAGACATAAGACTATACAAATCATTTATAAGTATTTGATATCTAATATCAAATATATTCATTCCCCTAGTTCTGTTAGTTAAAGGAAGAATTCTATTTACACCTACGATTAAATCACTGGTGCTTATATACTGATTTGTAATATCTTCAGCAGTAAATTGATGCTTAAGATATACTAATTCAACGGCATCATAATGATATTCTCTATAGAATTGAAATGATTCATCGATACGATCTTCGACTTGATCGTCATCTACGTTTATTTCAATTACTGGATGCCCTAGAGCTCTTAAGCAATAATCTTTAAGCCCTTCTCTGGTAGTTACTTTGGCCATTATTTTGTTACCTCTGGAAATACTGTTATAATGCCTTCTTGTATTCTATATACTACATTAGTATTAAATAACTCTACATCATAAACATATCTACCTATTTTGAGATTAGCAGTTTGAAAAGCAGATAAGGATATATTTACATTTCCGCCACTATTACTATTAATAATAGTAGTAAAGGTAATAGCATTTGCGCTATAATATGATCTTCTCATACTGGCTCTTGGAGTAAGCCCAGTTATATCTATTACATTTTTAGTTTTATCTTTATAAAGTATAAAATCTGAAAATGTAGTTCCCTGATCGATAGCTAAATTTTTTGTTGCTGCCATTTTAACCGCAATAATAGATTACTGCTATTTGTTTGACTTGTTCGGGTGAGGAAAAGATAACTGCCTCTCTGGCCTTGCCCACTGTGTAGTTTCTAATGATGTCGTCGGATTGTTTCATTCCTTTTCCGGGAATAGAGGATGTGGTAATTAAATCGCCTATTTCTATATTACCATTTTCTCCGCAGACATTTAATTGCCCTTCACCTATTGAATTAATATTGATATACTTACTATTTAAATGTATTTCTGCGATATTGGGATCTAGAGTAGGAATAGAATTAGTTGAAGCTGGTATTATTGTCTCAGTAATAGTTTCGCCTGTAATCATGTCTATTCTTTCTGCAGTTACTGCTTCAATTTCTTGTATAGTATACACTGTCACTGCTGCAGGAATCGTATTTGGATTACTTTGATCTATAGTATGAGTATAAACACCAATTACAGATTTTTGATTGGGCGAAGAGGATAAAGCAACCTTCGTTAATGTATCACTTATGGATTTTTTAGCCACTACTTCTATATCAACCATGATATCGCCTGGTTCGGGTTCTATATCTAATCCTAAATAAGCATCATGTGATGCTGTAAAGGGGCCCAAAGTACCTGCTAACGTATAAATGGAGTGCCCGCCAGCTGTTGCTATGAATACTCCCGAACAAGCACCACCTGAAGAATTATAATGAGCTATTCCTGCTCCGTATCTACCTAATCCCGTGGTTCCTGTATCCACGGCTAAAACTGCCTCAGCCAATTTAGTTGTTGACGATGGCCATCTAACAGTTGATCTTAATCCTTCTCTGCAGGCAGAACTACAAAGAGAGATATCTGTTAGAACATTATATATGCCATTAGATATTTGAGTAGCGAATCTTCCTCCATATGAATTAGTCCCATCAAATAAACCTGAATAACCATACGATCTTGCAAAAGAAGATGTATTTAATGCAGCACCGTATGCACCATACATAAATGTATTTGTTTCTGTTCCTTGTGCACCGATAAAACATGTAAGTCCACTTCCTGAACTATTATATTGTACTGCAGTAATTCCTACAGAACAATCACCAAATATTCCTAATGATTTCCATAATCCATTATAACTTGAACCCAAAGATTTACCATAAGCAAAAGGCACACCTGATGCAGTAGCGCCTGATCTATTTGCAGCAACAAGTGTGAACGCGCACGCAGATGAATCAAATGCGCCAGTAAATTTATTATTATTACTATTTGTAAAAGTAGCTTGGGCTGGAAAATTGCATCCGCCTATACAAATAGAAGCGCCAGTACCCAATGCAAAACTTCCATCTGCTGTACATGCAGTTCCTGAAGTTATTTTGTCAGCAGTAAGTGTTCCAGCGCAAATTCTATCTCCATTTATAGATCCGGCCGTCATTTTATCCGTAGTAATAGCACCTGCTTGTATTTTTGACGCATTCACTGAATCTGCTGCTAATTGATTGGCTGAAATTGTGCCATTTACAACTAAACCTCCATTAATGTAAGCTGACACTGTCGACCAAGCTGAACCAGTCCAAAATCTAGTATCAGAAAAATTAGTAGAAGTATTAAATAATGTTACTTCATCTCTAATTACCTTCGTTAGCCCTAATTCTGTAATAGCAGTATCTGCTGCAGCATCTGACCAAGTAGAAGAAGACACTGCCTTTGCTATTTTATAATTTCCCCTTGCACCAGCTGCACCATCGGCGCCCAACTGAGTAAGTTTTGCGGGAGCTGACCAAGTGCCTGCCGTCACAGTAGAATTTATATTTGTGGTAAAAAACTGAAAAAACGAAAACCACGTGGGTGTTGTTGCTGCCGAAGGCTGGGATATTGACCAACCAGCCGGAGCAGTTAAAGTATTTGTACTAAAATTAAATGATCCGGTACCTGCTGTAGGAGTACTCGGTGCGGCAGACTGTTGAAGATATACTACACCTAAAAAATATGTTTTGCCGTCAGATCTTTGTTCCGCAAAAACAATAGGTGTATTGTAAGTACCCCCTGTCACTGTTCCTGTGCCCACAAAAGTGTAAGTTGCAACGTAGGTTGGGGTGGTGGTTGTAGCTGGAGGGGATATTGACCAACCAGCTGGGGGAGTTAAAGTATTTGTACTAAAATTATAAGAGCCACCCGATGGCGCACTAGGAGCTGTGGCACTTTGTTGGTATATTGCTGCGGTAAATGACGACGACCCTGTAGCACCATTTGATAAAAATTGTGTCCAAGTACCATTATTTTGTTTTATATAAGTAATATTATCAGTGGTATTCTTATATACAGAATTAATAGGCGCACTACCGCCGTATGCTGCATCTGCAGCTGCATTGCTAGCAAAATTGCCTATAAATTGTATTGCACTAGAATTCGATTGTGTAACTACGTTAGCAAGTGTTCGCAAAGTTCCAGTATTATCAGAAACTACAATAGCATTGGATAATATTACTGAAGATCCAGACCCCGCGCCAAGTAATAGATTTCCTGTTGCATCTCTTATACTTAATCCTCTACTATCAATCATGGATGCAGTTATAGTATTCGCAGTAATATGTTTAGATGTTATAGCATTTGCTGCTAAAGAATCGGTAGTTACAGAATTAGATTGTAAAGCATTAGCATAAACAGAATTAGCTGCTAATTGTACAGCAGTTATAGAATTGGCTGCTATTGTTGCTGCTGTAACTGAGTTTGCTTGTAAAGCATTAGCATAAACAGAATTAGCTGCTAAT
>Ga0214917_10000356_pt1 | contig 59716 bp, 84 predicted proteins | sample LL_1208_BB_MetaG_FD_177983 | JGI IMG/M metagenome (GOLD analysis project Ga0214917, IMG submission 177983) | Freshwater microbial communities from Lake Lanier, Atlanta, Georgia, United States - LL_1208_BB | ecosystem: Environmental > Aquatic > Freshwater > Lake | place: USA: Georgia | collected... | reverse complement strand
GTGCTCAAGGAGCTACTGGTGCTCAAGGAGCTACTGGTGCTCAAGGAGCTACTGGTGCTCAAGGAGCTACTGGTGCTCAAGGAGCTACTGGTGCTCAAGGAGCTACTGGTGCTGGTGGTGCTATACAAATACTAGACGAAGACGTTTCACTAACGGCTACTCCAGTTAGTATTAATTTTATTGGTGCAGGCGTTACAGCTACACAGTCTAGTAATGCTGTAATTGTAAATATACCAGGTGGTGGTGGCGGTGGTGGTGTAGACTTAAGCAGTGCACAAACTCTAAGCAACAAAACACTTGTAGATCCTATAGTTCAAAATTACACAGAACAAGTAGTAAACGTAGGCACAGTAACAAGCTCACATACATTTAATATTAGTAGTGGAACAGTACAAATAGTTACACTAACAGCTAGTACGGCTTGTACTTTTACAATGCCAGCAGTTGCTAGCAGTAAGTCATTTGTAGTTATGTTGAAACAAGCTGCAAGTACTGGTAATGGTACGGCTACATTTACTGGTGTTAAATGGCCTATTTGGAGTGGAGTGCCAGTAGTAACTAGTACAGCTGGTACAATGGATATTTTTACATTTATTAGCGACGGTACAAATTGGTACGGAACACCTAGTCAAGGATATACGCCATAATGTTTAGTCATACTAAGGTCAATCAAGGTTTGGGTAGGGCCGCATCTGCAGCGGAAAGTTACGTTATAACTGATCCTTATTTTAGCAGAAATACTCTACTACTAGAAACTAATCAAAGTACTACTAACACTTTTAGTGATAGTAGTACTAATGGTTTCGTATTAACTCCTGTAGGAGATGTAATAGGCACTAGTTTTAGTCCCTATAAAACGAATTGGAGCGCTTACTTTGATGGAACTGGTGACTATATAACACTACCCAATAATACAAATTATGCTCCTGGCACAGGCGATTTTACTATAGAATTTTGGATTAGTATACAAGGAGTTCCTGGTGCCAACGGGTATAATTTGTTAGACATGCGTCCAGCAAGTACTAATGGCATATACATAAATTTATACTTGGCTAGTAATAGAACTGTAAGATTTTGGTCTAATGGTGCTGATAGAATAAATCATGGAGTAGTACTTAATTATAATGATTGGTATCACGTAGCACTTATTAGAAATAGTGGTGTTACTAGATTATTTGTAGATGGTGTACAAGGCGGAGTAAATTATACTGATACTGGAAATTATTTATCTACTAGTGGATTTATACTAGGTGGCGGATACCTACAATCAGCAACACCAGGCAGCACAATTACTAATTTATTTATTGGCAATATAAGTAACGTTAGATATATAAAAGGTCAAGCACTAAACGCAAGTACAACTAGATTTACTGCACCACAACAACCAGTTAATACTAGTAGTGTAAGTTGGACAGGTGCTAGTGTAGCTAATAGCATCACCGGTAGCGTTAATTTATTAGCACTACATACAAATAGATTTGTTGATGGTAGTAGCATAGCAGCCACTATATCTGTATTTGGCGAAGTGCGAATAGAAAACTATGCGCCGTTTGTTGAGTCAACTAGTACTGTTGGTAGTGCTTATTTTGACGGTACCGGTGACTATCTACAAGCAACTATTGGTAATATTTCTAGTTTCTTTACTGACTTAGGTGATTTTACTTTTGAAGCATGGGTATATCCACTGTCTTTTAGTGGGCCACAATATAGCTGTGCTATATTTGGTATTGGTAGTAACGATGATTTAATGTTACGCGCAAATCCTAGTGCTAGTGTTACTACTACATTAAATGTATATGGTATTGATAGCGTCAATGGTGCAGCTTTTGGTGGCAGTGGTACTAGTACATCCGCAACTATTAGATTATTTGAATGGTGTCACGTAGTATTTACTAGAGAAAGTGGCACATTAAATCTTTGGATAAATGGCACACGAGTTTTAAATAATAGTACATATACATCTACTCAATTACGTCAAACTGCTACATTTATTCGTATAGGTGGAGCTAATGCAGGCACCAATCCAAATTGGAATGGGCATATAGCAAATGCAAAATTTGTGGGTGGTAGTGCCATATATACTGGATCAACTATTACTGTGCCAACTCAGCCAGTTACAGCAACTAGCGGCACACAGTTATTAACTTGCGAAAATAATGTTAGTCCAGTTAATTTACCAGTTGATGTATCAAATACACAGGGACTAATTAAAACAGGAAATACTACACTAAGTTCCTTCAGTCCCTATAACAGCGTAGACAGTGAATTATCACTGTACTTTGGAGGAGCTGGTAATTACTTAGTTAGTAATGCTGCAGTATTAACAAGCTCTACTAGCACATTTACTATTGAAGCATGGATTTATCCAACAGCAACACCTACAACTGCTATTCCAGGATTAATAGGAGATATGACTCCTGCCTCTACTAGTAGTTGGTTAACTTTCGGACCCAATAATAGTAATCTTTTGCAGCTCTACTGGTATGATAGTGTAGCTAAAAATGCCACAGGTAATACATTTATTCCACTAAATAAGTGGACACATATTGCCGCTAGCGTTAATGCCAATGCTATTCAACTATATGTCAACGGAATACAACAAACTTTAACCGGAACTACTACTCTTACTAATAGAGGAGGTACAACTAATACTGTAGCTATGGGTCAATGGAATAGCAGTAACGTATTTACCGGATATGCTACAAATGTTAGTATACTTTCAGGCACTGCAAAGTATACCAGTACTTTTACACCAAGTTTGCTGCCTATAGGTGAAAATACCACAAATCAAACACTGCTACTAGGTGGATATAGACAGGGTACTACAGGTGCCAGACGTATTATATACAGACATGATATTACCGATTTAAATATAGCTACTACACCTAAGAATATTACGCCAACAGGTACTAATATTTTTACTACGCCGTTTACACCATTAAACAGTGTTAATCGAGCTAGAGATACTAATTTGCAGGGCGGTAGTATATACTTTGACGGTACTGGAGATACACTTAGAACTCAAGCTACTCGCAATTTATTTGCACCAGCTGATTTTAGTATTAGTTTTTGGTTTTATTTAAATACACTAGCCACACAACAACATTTGATAGGAAATTATACCGCAGCAGCTACTACTGATTGGGTAATAGAAGTAACTACTGCAGGAACACTACAAGTATTTTTAGATGGAAGTACACTAAGATTAAGTCATACTGGTATTCAAGCTAAAAAATGGTATCATGTAACTATTTTTAGACAAACTCTTGCCGCTGGTGCTAATAGTATTTTCGGATATATTAACGGCACAGGATTTAATACTACTGGTTCATATGGTACAGCAGCTGCATTTGGCACTACTACTAAAGCTGTATATTTGGGTGCTCGTGGCGGCTCTACTAATCCTATGAATGGATATATAGCTAACCTACAGATTATTGAAGGAGCTAATCAAGCTTATAGCGACTCACCTCCTGCTAGGCCAACTACTAACTTACTTCCATTTTATTCAACATCTAAAATTGCTAGAACAGTACTTTTACTTAATGGTTTACAATTAGGTGCATATGATGTAACCGAACAAAATACTTTGGAATTAGTAGGTAATCCGCTAATAACGACCAAACAAAAACGCGTAGGTCAAACAGCACTATATTTCAACGGTACTAGTACATATATTCGTGCCAGATCTCATAATCCTAACTTACACAGCTATGGTTTAGGTGATTTTACAGTTGAAATGTGGTTATATCCAGAAACTTTTGCTAATTACATTAGTGTATACTGTCAAAGTAATTCGGCAGCAAACGCTACCGGATTTCATATAGGATTAAATGTTAGTGGTCAGATATTTATTTATAGTGCTAGCGCGTTTCAAGTAACTAGTAATAACAGTTTAACGTTAAACGCTTGGAACCACGTAGCGGTAGTTAGATTTGAAAATGTAGTAACTATATACATAAATGGCACTGCAAGTACTAATACATGGAATTTGACCACACAAACATTTACTGATGGTGCTTGTGTTATAGGTGTTAGTCCCGCACTAACCACAGAATTTTATAGGGGATATTTACACGAGTTTAGAGCCAGTAAAATTGCCAGATACCTACAGAACTTTACGCCAGCAACTACAAAACTACCACAAATAGCAGTAAGTAGCGTAGTAGAATATGTAGCAGTAGGTGGCGGCGCTAGTGGAGCGCACACCAATAGTTTTCGTGGAGTTGGTGGTGGAGGAGCCGGTGGAGTAGTTACAGGTTATTTAGACCTAGAAGCCAACCAGCAACTAACAGTTACAGTTGGTGCAGGCGGAGCCTCTACTGTATACGCTAGTGATACTCAAGATGGAAACAATGGAGTTACCTCAAGCATAACCGTTGGTACACAACAACCAATACGTGCATTTGGTGGCGGATACGGTATGAGCGCTGGATTTGCAAACAAAACTGCACCAGATGGTTATAGTTATAGTACTGGACAATATGGTCCTGGTAGCTGGGGCGGTAGTACTGGTGGAAACGGTTATCAGATTGGTAGTGGAGCTGCAGCAGCCTATCAAGGTCATAGAGGCGGAGACCATCAAACTTATGGAGATAGTGGTGGCGGCGGCGGAGCCGGCGGAGCAGGTGCACCAGCAATGAGCGGAACAGGTGCATATAGAATATATCAAAATGGTGATACTAAGCTGCCAAATGGACGTGGTGGAAACAGTATTACACTATTTGGTGTTGAGCTTGCTGGTGGCGGCGGTGGCGGTTCAGGCAGTTATTTTACAGGAAATCCTGATAGTGGTAACGGCGGTTTTGGTGGTGGTGGTAATGGCACTAATATAGGTGGTAAAGGTGGCGGAGATATGAACGCACCATATGGTAGTGCTTATGGTTATACTGGATTTGGTGATGGTGCTACTAATACTGGCAGCGGTGGCGGAGCAGGTGGCAGAAGTGGGGCCACGGCTATAGGACCCAAAGGTAGCGGAGCTGGCGGCAGCGGCTTAATTATGTTTAAAGTACCACAAAGCAGCTATTTTAGTGAAATAGATTCTGGTTTAACATATACCATAGATGCTAGTACTTATAGTGGTTATAAAATATATAAATTTACTGGTGGAACTGGTACACTTAAATTTAATACACTTGCTACAGTTGCTACTAATTATGTTGCTGTAGGTGGTGGCGGTGGTGGCGGTCGTGAGCGAGGTGGTGGAGGTGGTGCCGGTGCTTATACATTTGGAACACTAAATTTACGCCTTGAATATCCTTACAGTGTTACTATAGGTGCAGGGGGTAGCGGCAGTAGCACTAGAACATTTTCAGGATCTAGTGGCAATGACACTACTTTTAGCGCACTACAATATCCAGTAATAGGCGGTGGCGGTGGCGGTAGTAATAATACTACTGTTGTTATTGCTAAGCAGGGTAGTAGTGGTGGCGGTGGTGCAGGTGCAACAGCACCTAATGCCGTAGGTACAGGAGCACTGGTAACTAGTACTAATATTTTTATTGGCACGCCTGGTGGCAATGGTGGTACTGGTAGTGGCGGTGGTGGTGGCGGAACTTTTAGTGCTGGAACAGCGGCTAGTGGTACTACTGCTGGCACAGGTGGAGCAGGTATAACTAGCACAATAACCGGTAGTAGTGTAGTATATGCTGCTGGTGGTGGCGGTGGAAGTAATGCTGGTACTGCTGGTGCTGGAGGAAGTAGTGGTATAGGTGGAGCAGGTAGTAATAGTGATAGTGTTTCTGGAGCAGCAGGTACAATAAATACTGGTAGCGGCGGCGGTGGTGGTGGAACTAGTCCTGCAGGTAGTGGTGCAACTGGTGGTAGCGGTGCTAGCGGAGTATTAATACTTAGTTATTCAAACGCCTATAATATTACTAGCAGTGGTTTAACTATTTCAAGTACAGTATCAGGAGGTACAAGAATTAGTACTATTACAGCAGGTACAGGAACTTTTAAATTAGTATTCGCATAAGTAAAAGGTTTTTACATGGCACATTATGCATTTTTAGATAATAACAATATTGTCACAGAAGTAATTGTTGGCAAAGATGAAGGCGAAGATGGTATTGACTGGGAACAGTGGTATGGTAGTTTTAGAGGCCAAACTTGTAAACGCACTAGTTATAATACCTATGCTGGAGTACACATTGCTGGCGGAACACCCTACAGAAAAAACTACGCTGCTATAGGATATAGCTATGATCCTGCTAGAGATTGTTTTATACCGCCAAAACCATATCCAAGCTGGGTATTAGATGACGCAAGTTGCACATGGAAAGCTCCAGTACCAGCACCGCCAGTAGAACCTGATAAATACTACGAGTGGAACGAAACAGTGCTAAATTGGACTGAAATAGTTCCACCACCAGAGCCAACACCAGAGCCAGAACCGGCACCTTAATTTAATATAACAGCAGGGTAACTACTATGCCACAACTAGCAAGCGCATTATTACAAGCAACTATGCCACAAGGCCCCCAAGGTTTTCAAGGCGTACAAGGTCCCCAAGGTGTTCCAGGAGCTCCTGGTTCTATTATTACTGTTGTTGTTGATGGCGGAGGCCCAGGTTCTAGTTACTCTGGATTATCAGCCCTAGATGGAGGAGGCGTATAATGCCACAACGAATACAACTTAGAAGAGGAACAGCCTCACAATGGCTTAGTAGTAATCCAGTTTTAGCCGAAGGTGAATTAGGCGTTGAATTAGATACTACAAAATTTAAAGTAGGTAATGGTATTACTACTTGGGCTAGTTTACCATATGCTACTGTATCTGCTCGCGGAACTTGGACTGATTTTACTAGCTATAACCAAGGTGATATGGTACAATTAGATGGTAGTAGCTATATGTGTAAGCTACAACATACCAGCGCAACAAGTACAAATAAGCCAAATTTTGGAAACAACTGGACTGTGTTTTGGGATTTATTAGCTGCAGCAGGACCACAAGGTGCAGCAGGCCCTATAGGTCCTCAAGGTTTTGCAGGCGTTACGGGACCACAAGGTAGTCAAGGTGATACTGGAGCTCAAGGTGCTACTGGAGCTCAAGGTACTACTGGTGCTCAAGGTGCTACTGGTGCTCAAGGTGCTACTGGTGCTCAAGGCCCTACGGGTAGTCAAGGCAGCCAAGGCGATCAAGGTGCACCAGGTCCACAAGGTTCAAACGCTACAGCATCTGGCAGTACAGGCAGTGTACAAATAAATGACAGCAATAATTTTAGTCACGATTCAGGGCTTACATTTGCTAATAACACATTAACTGCTGCTAATGTAGCTATAACTGCTGCAAATACTACTAATGGAGTAATATTTGTTGGTGCTGGCGGAAAATTAGCTTCAAGCAGCGACGTTACTTTTAACACTGGTACAAGCACGTTATTAAGTGCTAACATAGCTGCCGGTAACTTAACCGCAGGCAGAGTAGTTGTAGCAACCACTGGCGGAAAGCTAGTTGATGATAGTACACTAACTTATGATAGCGCTACAGATACACTAGGTGCTGGAAAAGTAAATGTAGGTTCATTAGCTACAATAGGCAGAGTTGTACTAGCTGGTGCTAATGGTCAACTAGTAGATGATGCGGATATTAGTTTTGACCCAGCAAAAAACTCATTTTACAGCAAGTACATTAGTGTTGACTCAAAATTATATGACGATGTAGCCGACACAGGTACAGCGCACAGACTAGGATTTAGAGAAATAGTTCAAAAGTCTATGGGGGCTGGAACTACATATACACTAGTCGGGGCAGACAGTGGTAAACACTTATATTTTACCAGTGCTGCAACAATAACCGTACCAGTAGATTCAACAGCTACAGTATTTCCATTGGGTACTACTATAATAATTATCAACGATAGTACTGCTACACTAATCTTAGAATCCGCTGCAGGAGTAAACTTAAGGCTAGCAGCAGGTAGTCTAGGTAATAAAACCATAGTGTCTTATGGCCAAGCAGTTTTACTACGAGTAAATAATACTACTTGGTACGTTACCGGTATAGGAGTAAGTTAATGGCAGGCGTATTAGCAGGTCCTTTAATGGTAGCACCACAAGGGGCACTAACACTAGACTACTTAATAGTTGGTGGAGGTGGAGGTGGAGGTGCTGAAACTGGCGGTGGTGGAGGTGGCGGTGGAGTTAAGCAAGGTCAAATACCGCTACAAGCTGGCTGTGCATTTATAATAGGTGTTGGAGCCGGTGGTACTGGTGCTGGTACTGGTAGCATAGTTAATAATACTACTACTTGCCGAGAATATATATTTGAATCCCAGACTTTTTCAACTAGTCTTACTGCTCTAACTGTTAATAGCTTTGCCAAATTAATTAGCAATTTAGGTACTAATGGTGGTTGTAGTTTTTTATGCAGTTTAAATGCTGACAATAATTGTTTTGTTGTAGCTGGCGGCGGTGGTGGCGTTAGTTATCCAGATGTTTCGGGAGTATGTGTTATTCCTTCTATGCAGCGCCTAGCCATAGCCGGCGCTAGTGGTGGAGGTGGTGCAAGTAGAAAAATATCCAACACTACGGGTGCCGTTGAGGTTAGCGGTATACTTGATGGTGGTGCTGGTAATACTCCTGCGGCAAGCCCACTACAAGGTGCTAGTGGCGGACGTGGCAGCGGGCCCACCTTTCTAGGCGCTATGGGAAATTTTCAATATGGTGGTGGAGGCGGTGGCGGCGGACCGCTTGGTACAGCTGGTGGTAGTAGTTATAATAATACTTCTGAAGCAACCGGACCATTTTTATATGGTAATACTAGTGGTACAACTACGTTTACTGGCAAGGTTGTAACAACCGGTTTAACTACTCTAATTAATACTATATCTAGTACTGCGGGCATGGCTATAGGCCAAGGTGTATATAAAACTGGCTCAGGTGGTGGCAGTGTTGGTGACTTTGCTAAAATAACTTGCATTAATAGCAGTACTTCAATTACTGTACAAGCCGCTACAAACAACACCGCATGTGCTACGGCTGCTACCTTTGTTTATCACGCTATTGCTAGTGCTAAAGGCGGGGACGGTACACCTTCTTGTATAACAGGAACTAATACCTACTATGGCGGTGGTGGCGGTGGCAGTGTTACCTATTCAGGCACAGCCACTTTATGTACTAACTGGCCCGGATATTGCACACTGTGGCCAGGCGGTTTAGGTGGTGGAGGCAATGGTGGTAGTAGAAACGTTACAGGAGCCACTGATGGTACTGCTAATCGTGGAGGTGGCGGTGGTGGCAGCGGTTCTAATTGTCTATCATATTCTACTAAAACTGGTCGGTGGATACTTGATGCCCTACATCGTGGCGGACATGGCGGCAGCGGCATAGTTATACTTAGATATAAAACTGGTGCATTGCCGGTTACTTGTACAGGTAATCCTACAGTTTCAACAGTTGGCGGTGATACTGTGCTATGTTTTACTGGTACTGGACAAATATGCTTTGGCCAAGCCGTTACTACTATACCAATTGAATATGTCGTAGTTGGTGGTGGTGGCAGCGGAGCAAGCGTAGTAGAACAGCCTAATTATACTAATATGAGCTCAACAGGAGCTTATGCTTCTTATCTAGGCGGTGGTGGAGGTGCTGGAGGGTATTTAAGCAGTAGTACTAATTTATTGCCAAATATTCCTATATCTATTTCTATTGGTGCAGGTGGTGCTGCAGCTGGAACGACTGCAACAGCTGATGTAACCGCTAGGCGTGTAGGCAACAACGGACAAAGCACATGTTTTGGTCAAATAATGGCCAATGGTGGTGGCGGTGGCGGCAGTAGATCAGTTAATGTAACTAGCCTAGAAAATACCACTAATAGCGGTGGATGTCACGGCGGCAGTGGTGGTGGTGGAGCCGGAATGCTTATGGCTAGTTCATCAGATACTAGTGTTGCTTACGGCACTGCATTTACTACTGCTGGTATTGGTAATTGTATGCTTATTACTGGTTTATGTGGTAATAGTGGTGGAACGGGCATACAATATGCAGCCGGCGGCGGTGGCGGTGCAAGCACAGCAGGAGCATTAACAACACTAACTAGCACTGGTGGTAATGGCTGTGTAAATGCTACAATTTGGCCGTTTACAAATATAAATGCTTATGCAGCAGGTGGCGGTGGTGCTATTTATATTCCTACAGCTAGCCAAGACCAAACAACATTTTATAGTTATGGCGGAAATACTAATCTTAGCTATAATCGCTGCGGTTTAGGTGGATCAGGCAGTGTATCATTTAATACTACTTATTCGCCTGCAATGCTTAGACCACAAAATGCACATCCTTGCTCTTGGGGCAGCGGTGGTGGTGGGCTAGGAGTCTGGAAGCGCAATACTCAAATAAGTAATTCTCCTGCAGCACAGTTAGGTTTAAGCGGTCAAGGTACCGGCGGTGCTGTTTTTATAAAATATAGTGCAAAATATCCAGCAGCTACGGTTACTGGTTCTCCAACATATTGTACTGATTTAACACATAGATACTATAGATTTACAGGTACTGGAACATTTAATATAGCTGCTAGTGAGTTTCCAGATAACTATAATCTATCTACAGATAAATCTAGCTATGTTGAAGGCGAAAAAATAATTGTTCACATAATAACCAAAGGATTAGCTAATGGCACTCAACTAAACTGGACTCAAACGGGCACCAGTAGTACTAGTGATTTTGCCGAGGCTGTGAACAGTGGTACGGTAACAATTACAGATAATTTTGCTTCACTAACATTTACTACACTTCGTAAATTTACTACAACAACCAAAACATTTATATTTAACTTATTAGACCTATCTAATACACTGTTAACTTCGCTTTCGTCTATTACCATAGCAGGAAATAATCAAGTAGAATATTTAATTGTTGGTGGTGGCGGAGCCGGCGGTAATGATGCCGCAGTCTCTAGCGGCGGCGGCGGAGGTGGTCAAGTATGTTCCGGTGTTATAGCAGTTACAGTTGGCACAACGTGTCCAGTAACTGTTGGTGGTGGTGGCGCTAGTGTGCCTAGCGCTACAGGAGCAAATCCTGGCAATGGACAGCCTAGTTCAGTGTTTGGTATAACCGCTGTAGGTGGTGGCATAGGTGCTGGTTGTACTTATACCTCCGCTACAGTAAGTACTGCTGTAGCACATGCTGCAACTACACTTGGTGGTGGTGGTGGTGGACAAGCTGGTATAGGTGGTACTGCTGCCGCTAGAAAGGTTGTTTGCACCGCTGCAGGAAACGGCGGAACAACTTTTCTTAGTGCTCTTAACGAAGGTAGTAGTACTTTTTCAAATTATAGCACATATACCGGGGCTGGTGGCGGAGCTAATGGGCCAGGCAACAATTATATTGCTCAACAATTTAATGCTACAAATGGAGATGCAACTCACCCAGGCGGTATTGGCTGTTTATTCTTGCAATGGGCTATAGATACTAATAGTGGTGATAGAGGATACTTTGGAGCTGGCGGTGCTGGTGCTAAAAGTGGCGGAATTTCTAAAAGCTTTGGGTATCCAAATTATGGTGGCGGTGGCTGCTATAATTTCGTAAATAATGTAACCACTGGTTTTGATGGTATGGCAAATACTGGAGGTGGCGGTAGTGCTAGTAGCCATACTGGTGGCAGACTTACAGGTGGCACAGCAATACCGGCAGTTAGTAAAAATGGTGGTAGTGGAATAGTTATAGTCCGATATTGTGCAAATGTTTCTGCTGCAACAGGTGGTACAATATACTGTCAAAATGGTTATGTTTACCACAAATTTATTGCAACTGGAAATTTAGTATTTTAAATAGGAGTTATGTTTAGTGGCACACTTTGCAAAATTAGATGACAATAATGTAGTTATTAGAGTAGAAGTTGTTGATAATGCCGTATTATTAGATAGCAACGGTATAGAACAAGAACAACTAGGTATCGATTTTTTAAACACTGTTTACAATACAAATAGAAAGTGGGTACAAACTAGCTATAATAACAGTTTTAGGAATAAGTATGCAGCAACTGGTGATGTATACCTACCAGAAGCCGATGTGTTTATAGGAGCTAAACTGTATCCGAGTTGGGTTTTAGACTTACCTAATCTAGCTTGGAAAGCACCTAAACCGTATCCAGATTCGCCTAACGGCGAAGTCTGGATGTGGAATGAGCAAACTTTAAACTGGGAGTTTTCTCACGTTGAACAACCAATAACAGAAGTAGTCGAATAATTAAGGTTTAATAATTTTTTATGAAAATGATCCCACTTTTTCCTCAGGCAATAGCTCAATTTGAATTAGCAGACGGGCTAACTGAGGAAGAAATCACCTTTATCACAACTCAACCTTCTTGCCAGAATATGTATAATATTACTAGCGAGAATAACTATCTACTCAACTCTAAACAGTTGAGTAGATTACAGCAATTTTTTGTAGACAGTATAGATGAATATGTTGATAAAATAATTTGCCCAGCTAGTAATGTTAACATAGCTATTACTCAAAGCTGGGCAAATTACACACAGCCTGGTCAGGGTCACCATCAGCACAAACATCCAAATAGCTATATTAGCTGTGTATTTTTTGTACAAACTGATAGCAGCAAGGATAGAATATATTTTGTTAAAGATGAGTATACTCAAATATTAGTTGAAAGTAAAAACTATAACGAATTTAATTCTCCTAGTTGGTGGTTAGAAGCAGCTGAAAATACCTTATATATTTTTCCTTCTAGCCTAACACATTTTGTAGATAGAGTAGAGACAGAAACTACTAGAATTAGTATTAGTTGCAATACTTTTCCAGTAGGCGTACTAGGCAATACAAAAAATTTAACTGAACTTGTTGTAAGAAACGTGGGACATGAATAAAACACTACTAATAGACGGTGGCATGGGCAGAGTAGTTTGCGCTATACCAGCTCTTGAACGATTTGTACAAAAACATCCGGAAACTACTATAGTAACCTATGGCTGGACGCAGCTATTGTGGGGTAATAAACTATTAACCGATAAAGTTTTTGATAATACTACTAAAGGGTTATTTCAGCGCATACGCAATACACAGATTATTAAACCTGAGCCTTACTATAACATAGATTATATTAATGAGCGTGCGCATCTTATAGCTGCGTTTAATCAAGAAATTAATCTAGATAAAGAACCTGTGGGAATACCCAAGCTATATTTAAGCAGCACAGAACTAGCCAATGCAGCACAGCTAAGAAAATATGCTAATGGTCGCAAAGTAATAGCATTTCAGCCGCTGGGCAGTACTGCTAAAATAGAGGGCGAAACAGTAGTAGATACTAGTGTTAGGTCATTAAATACAGAAACTATAAAATACTTAGTTAGTAGGCTTAAACGAGACTATGCACTATTTTTAGTTACTGATCAACAAATTGGGTTTTTATCTCAAGACGACTTTATACCAGTAGCGCCTAGTGATGTTCGTGCTCTGGCAGCTATACTAGCTAATTGTGACTATTTATTGGGTATAGATAGCAGCGCACAACATATTGCCAGATGCTTTAATAAGCCCGGCAGCGTAATATTTGGCGGAACTAATGTTATAAATGCCAGTTATCCAGATCATTATAACATTATCAATGACATAAAAGATAAAAAATATATGCCATTTAGATTTGCTGAATTTGAGTGGCATCTTGCAGAATTAGAAAACGGTAATCTATTAAACTTTACTAAACAGCAGTTAGATGAGATTACTACCAACATAACCAAACATATTAAAAGTACAACCTAATGTTAGCTAGTATTATAACTCCAACTCATAGTGTTAAAAACATACCATACTTATTAGAATTATATGAAAGTATTTTAGATCAAACGTATACTAATTGGGAGTGGGTAGTATATTTAAATGGTTTAATTACAGCACAAGATTTACCTGAAACGATTAAAGCTGATGCTAGGGTTAAAATTCACAGAGATACTAGTGCTAATACAAATGTAGGTTACTTAAAAAATTGTGCTTTTAATTTAGCCAGTGGCGACGTCTTAGTAGAAGTAGATCATGATGATATTATAACACCAGATTGCCTAGAGAGTATTTGCAGCGAACTATTAGCTGATGATACTATTGGTTTTGTACACAGCCACGATGCTATCTATCACATGGAAAATAAATTTTTGCCATACAGTGAAGCATTTGGCTGGACACATAAAACAGTTAAGTTTCGAGATATGGAACTGTTTAGTATGAATCCATTTACGGCTACTAGTCACAGCGTAGGTTTTATATGGTATTCACCTGATCATGTTCGTGCTTGGCGTGCAAGTGTATATCGAGAAATTGGTGGTCATAACCCTGAACTATCTGTATGCGATGATCACGAGCTAATGATTAGAACGTACTTAGTAACTAAGTTTAAGAAAATAGATAAAGTATTATATGTATATAGAATTACTGGTGACAATACTTGGCTAGAACGAAATGCGCTAATACAATCAAAAACCGTTGAGCTATTCTATCAATATGCTAGACAATTAGCTGAACGAGATTGCGAGCTACGTGGATTGTTAAAAGTTGACATAGGCGGCGGAATTAATGGATTACCTGGATATATAACTATAGATCAAGAAGGTGCACATATTAACTGTGATCTTAATAAGGGTATTCCACTTAATGATAATAGCGTAGGTATTGTTAACGCTAGTCACGTTATAGAGCACTTATATGATAAAACTAAAACTATGAGTGAGATACATAGAGTACTTGCACATGGTGGTTGGGCATTTATTGATGTGCCTAGCACTGATGGTCGTGGAGCATTTCAAGATCCTACGCACGTTAGTTATTGGAATGAAAATAGCTTCTTATACTATACTGATGCTAATTTAGCAAGGTATATTCGTAATACAACCATACGATTTCAATCTTATAGGATGCAAACTTGGTTTCCCAATGAATGGTTACGCAGTATTAATGTACCAATTGTAACTGCTTGGTTAGCTGCTGTTAAACCAGATGGAGTTAGATTACCCTCATTGTTAAAGATATAATATTATGTTTTTACTTCAATTCTTACCCGATTGGCTATTTCCTAGTTTAGCGGCATTAAGTCTTATAGTATTTATTGCTACTAAATTTATTCGTAACTTACCACAAGTACAACTACTGCACTATGCTAGCGTTGTGCTACTTGTAATTAGTTTATTTTTAACAGGAGCAAACTGGAATAATAATTATTGGTTAGCAAAAGTTAAAGAAGTTGAACAGCAACTAGCAGTGGCACAAGCAGAAAGTGCTAAAGAAAATACTAAAATCGTGGAAAAAGTGGTTACTAAGCGTGAGCTTGTTAGACTGCAAGGAAGTGAAGTAATTAAATATGTAGATCGCGAAGTTGTCAAGTACGATGAAAATTGCAAAATACCAGAACCAGTAGTAGAAGCACATAATAAGGCAGCAAAACAATGAAATACTTTTTAATATTAGTTTTATTATTATCAAGTTGTTCTACTACTGTGCCTGTTAAGCAACAATTTCCACAAGCACCTAAGCCACTGCTTGAACATTGCAAGCCATTAAAAACTGCTCCCAGTGGTGTACAGCTAAGCGAATTAACTAAAATAGTTGTAGAAAACTACATAGAGTATTATATATGTAGTGGAAATAATAGTGCTTGGATAGAGTGGTATACAACACAGCAACGAATTTTTAATAAGGAGTAGTAGTGGAATTAACACTAGATCAATTAAAACAAGTTATACCAAAAAATCAATATGTTAGCTATTGGCACGATGCACTAGCGCAACTACTACCTCAATATGAAATTAATACTGCGGAACGTATAGCAGCGTTTTTAGCACAATGTGCACATGAGTCAGGTGGTTTTGTTTTTATTAAAGAAAATTTAAACTACAAGTGGGCAAGCTTGCGTAAAGTTTTTCCCAAGTATTTTCCCACGGATGCATTGGCGCAGCAATATGAAAAACAACCACAAAAAATTGCTAATCGTGTTTATGCTAACCGCATGGGCAATGGGCCTGAAGAGTCGGGCGATGGTTGGCGATTTTGCGGGCGTGGACTTATACAAGTAACTGGTCGAGAAAACTATAGCTGGTTTGCTGCTAGTTTGCAGATTAGTCCTGAAGAAGCATCAGAATATATGGAAACCTTTGAAGGTGCTGCACAAAGCGCCTGCTGGTTTTGGGAAAGTAACAATTTAAATCAATGGGCAGACAAGCGTGACATACTCACACTTACAAAACGCATTAATGGCGGAACAATCGGCTTAGAAGATAGGAAAAAGCACTACGAGCATTGCTTACATATACTAGGCCACTAAAATAGTCTAAGGAGACTAATATGAAAAGAGTATTAGCCTTTATAATAACTTTAATCAGCTTAGTATCGGCAACTATAGCTCAAACAAATCCTCCATTAATTGACCAAGGCAATTATGATGGTGGTCGTAGCTTAGTAGATACTAATAGTACTAGTGCTAGCACCAGTACTGTGACAACAAATAATACAAGCACAAGCACAAGCACAGCTACCAGTACTAGTACTGTAAATAGCAATAACATTAATACTAATAATAATGTTAGTACCAGCACTAATGTTAATACAAATAACAATATACAAAGTGGTACAGCTACTAATATTAATGATAATCGTATGAGTGGCAGTGTTACGTATAATAACAACAATAACATGAGTGGAGCCGTTACTTATAACAATAACAACAATATGAGTGGTAGCGTTACCTACAATAATAACAATAATACTACTAGCGTTAATACCAATAATAATATTAATAGTGGTACTATGACATATAATAATAATAATGTTAATAGTGGCACTATGACATACAATAATAATAATGTTAATACTACAACTACTAGAAATGAAAATATTAATAGTGGTACACAAACATTTAATAATAATACCAACAGCGTAAATACAAATAATAATATTAATACTGGCACTATGACATATAACAATAATAATAATACAACTAGTAATAGCACAGTAAACAATGTACAAACTGGCGACATGACTAATCGTAATATTAATACTAATATAACTGCTAGTAATAATCAAAATAATAATGTTAATACTAGTACCAGCGTAAATCAAAATGTACAAACCGGCGACATGACTAATCGTAATATTAACGAAACTAGTATTACTCAGCGAGTTATACAGCCACCTCCTACAGCAATAGCGCCAGCAATGATGAGTGGCGGAGGAGCAGATCTTTGTACAACTGGTAGTAGTGGGGCCGTTCAAACACAATTTTTAGGTATGGCACTTGGTGGAACACAGCGTGATCTAAACTGCGAACGACTAAAACTAAGTAAAACTCTTTATGACATGGGAATGAAGGTAGCTGCTGTAGCTACTATGTGTCAGGATCGCAGAATTTTTGAAGCTATGCTAGCTGCTGGTACGCCTTGCCCATATGAAGGTAAAATAGGCGAACAGGCTAAAGAATTGTGGGCGTCTAATCCGCAAAAAATACCTCAATATGATTACAAGACTATAGCCGAAGTTCCTACTACAGTTAAACCAGTAGGTTGGTTTAGATGAAATGGCTGGCTATACTACTATTGTTATTTAATACCGCTACAGCCCAAACTATAGACATTACGGGTAACTTAGTAAATAATACTACAACTGCAACAACTATAACATCTACTTGGCAAAATGCCAAATTTGTTAACAGTTTAGAGTGTTGGAAAGGTGGAGATCCAAATTGTAGTCCTGGCACTCCGTATCTACGACCTGATGGTAATATAAATTTTAGCTATAATTATACTGAATTGTATCAGATAGTAAATGTAAGTAAGGCTCTACCCAATAATGGTAGCGGCCTTATTACTACTGGATTTACATTTAGTTGGCGTAGTAAAAATGGAAATGGTTGGGATAACGGCAGCTTAGATCAATTAAGTGCATATGTACAAGGGTATACTAAAAGCGGTAAGTGGATAGAAAACTTTGGTTATAATCTTAATTTTTTACACGATTGGACTGATTTTACTTGGTCGCAAGATTGGAGTAAAGGACGTAGACCGGATGATTTAGCTAATGTATTATTTGGATTTAGTGGTAAAGATAATAACTATTGGACGGGACCTTATGGTCCAGAAATAACAAATGTTAATTTTAGACTACGATATAAACCAGATCCTTGTGTTAATAATCCACTGTACAGCCCTGAATGCCCTAAATTTCAGGAAACGCTAGCAAAAAATTCTGAAAGTTATACAGTAGACAATTCAACTATTAAGCCAACTAATATAGACTATACTAGTGATCAAAGTAGTGGTGGAAATAAACCAATAAAATATATTGAAGAAAATTTGCAAGAAGGTAGAAATACAGAGTTAGAGGAGCAATATGCTTTTGATGGCATTGATAGATTACTTGATACATTATTTAAAATACAAGACAACCAACAGCGAGAGCAATCAATAGCAACAGATGTAGCAAATACGGCTATTAATGAGACTGATAAAGTTAGTCAGCAAGTATTACGTCAAGCCGAGCAAATTGCTAATAGAAGTATTAGACAAAGTTTTGATTTGAATATAGTTCAACAACAGCAGTTACAAGCAGAAGTTAAACAAAAAGAAAATAAAACTGAACAATCTTTATCATTATTTCAAAGTAGTAGCATTAATCAACAAAATTTATTTCAATTAAATACTAACCAACAAATTAATCTACTACAACTACCTGGCGTAGTAGAATCTACTCAAATAAACTCTGTTCAACTAATTGAACTACCAAAAACTAATAGTTCTAGTACTAGTACAAATAGCTTACAACAAGTTACAAGTGTACAGCAAACAATAAATACTATAATACCTAATTTTCAACAAATTCAGCAAACTAGTACTCAAAATACTAGTCCAGGTAATCAATTAGCACTAATAAATCCACTTGCTAATCAAACTACAGAAGTACCCACACAACAACAAAATTTTTTAACTAATAAGGCAGACCCAATTAACCAAATTGTTGACTCAAAACCTCAACTTAATGAAACCGAAACTAAACAAACAACACAACAAATAAAATCTAATACTACTGATAATGAATTAGCAACAGGTATACCATTAACTCAACTGGCTACTGCTCCTACTGGATATAACCAATACTTAAATTTTGTATTACAAGATGCTTCATTTTACCCCGTTAAAGAGGTTTACAGAAATCAACGAATAGTTGATAACTCCAGAGTACTGAGACAACTTAGTAGTGATAGCGTGCATCAACAAATGATTGATCAACAATATAAGAGGTAATATGGAAATAGTTAATACAAACTATACAGCATTATTACATGTAATTTTATTTATATTTGGTTTATGGATACTAGCAACTTCATTTAAGGAAAAAGATGATGAGTGATGAAAAGGTAAACTTAGACAAAAAGGTTGATGACCTAGAAGCTGCTGCTAAAAAATATGCTAGCAAAGATACTGTTATTAGTATAGGCGGCTATGATTTTACTCCTGCTAAACTAATGGTCGCTGCTACAATAGTTAGTAGTACTTTAGGCGGATTATATGGTGTATTTGAAGTTTACAAAGATTATATGGGCATGAAGAAAAAAATTGCCGAATATGTAAGCCCAGACTTTAGTGAATTTGATAAGCGGCTAGCAGTTATTGAAGAAAATGCTACAAAAACTGCTCAAGCTGTTCAAGAAGGTAGTGATAAAACTGCTGAATATACTCGTGATATTAAAAATGATCTTAAAGGTGATATACGCAGGCTAGAAAAAGTAGTAGAAGAAGTAGAGCGCAGTAATAAACAAATTAGTCGTGATGTAGATAAGGCTGTAGCAGAGGCTAAAACTGAAATACGTGCAGCACAAAAACAAGTTGACAGTGCCAGTACACAACTAAATAAAGACGTTAGTGCAGCAATTAGAAATACTGAGCAACAACTTCGTGCTCAAGATAGAGAAGTAGATAGTAAATTAAAAGCCTTGGACAAGAAATTAGCAGAAGATCTTAAACGGGCACTTGATAATCCGCTAGCTAATAAGTAGGTGACTAATGCGAATATTATTACTAACTATACTATTATCCGGTTGTAGTGATATGTATAGGTATCCTTGTCAGAATCCAGATAATTGGGATCACAAAGTTTGTAAACGACCATATTGCAGTGCAAATGGCACTTGCCCCGAAGATTTAACACCATATGAAAAAGACAGAGTAAATAACTCTAATAAGTCCCTGCCAGTTCAAACTCAAAAGGATTGTAGATGATTAAAGACCTATGGGAAGGCCCGCGCTATACTGAAGATGAGTTAATGGCTAGGCTTAAGTTTTTTATTGGTATGATATTAGCACTAACACTGTTTGGTATTGTATTTGTTGTTCTCTACAGCTTAATATTTGTTACTCAACCTATGAACGGTATGAGTCCTGTAGATAATAAATTTTTTGAATTAATTATTCCTATTGCTACTTTTTTAACAGGCACACTTAGTGGTATTATGTTAGCTAGTGGTGATAAAGAAGGGCAGCGTGAAGCACTTAAAGCTGCAAATAAAGGTTGGGATAAACCACCAAGCCCAACACCTATGCCAACAGTTACCTTAGGCAGTAATGGCAGTGTTAGTATAGGTCCATCAACTGGTGGTAATCAAGTAACTGTTGGTTTTGGTGGCAAAGCAGCGCCTCCACAACAACCATTTCCAGAACTATAATAGGAACCTATATGACTAAAATTCTATTAGCACTTTTAACTTCAGTATTTTTAGCAGGATCAGTATATGCAGCAGATGCAAAAAAGGATGAACCAGCTAAAAAAGAAGAAAAAGCTCCAGCTAAAAAGGAAAAAGCTTGTATTGATAAAGTAAAAGATGGTAAGCCTGTTATTGGCAAAGATGGTAAGCCAGAGCAAGTTTGTAAGGAAGTTAAAGTACACGAAAAATTGGATGGTCACAAAGTACCGGAAAAGAAGTAACTTTAACTACTAGGAATATAATATGGCCAAGAGCAGTGCTAAAAAATTACGCAGCGTACAACGTGACAATGTTGTTCCCCTGGAAATAGGCTTTGAAAATGTAAAACCACTAAATTACATTCAAGAAGAATATTTAAGGGCCATACATGAAAACAGTATAATCTTTGGTATAGGTAGCGCAGGCACTGGTAAAACCTATATAGCAGCAACATACGCAGCAGGTGAATTATTTCATCGCCGCGTTAAAAAGATTATACTAACAAGACCTAATGTAGAAACTGGTCGCGGACTCGGTTTTCTACCAGGCACACTAGAAGAAAAATATGCTCCTTATTTAGAACCATTTGACCAAATCTTTACTAATAGCCTAGGTCGTGGGTTTTATGAATATGCACTAAATAAAAAACAAATAGAACCTAAACCATTAGGATTTATGCGTGGAACTACATTTGATGATTGTATAGTTTTACTTGACGAAGCACAAAATGCTACTAGGGATGAAATGAAAATGATCTTGTCACGCATTGGTAAAAACTGTAAAATAATAATTAGTGGCGACCAAGATCAAAGCGATATTAGCAACAGTGGACTCCTAGACGCAACAACTAGACTTGAGCGTATAGAAGGCATTGAAGTTGTTAGATTTCGTGATGAAGATATTGTACGTAGCAAACTATGTAAACAAATAATTTTAGCATATAAATAGGAATAGTAATGGCTAAGACATACAAACCAACAAGTGGCATGGCTAGTGCCGCACGCAGAGCACTTAAGTGGAAAGATGAAGGCAAACCTGGGGGCACACTTGTTGGCTTAGCCAGAGCCAATCAGTTAAAAGACCGCGAACCACTATCAGCAAGTGTAGTACTACGCATGTACAGCTTTTTTAGTCGTCATGAAGTAGATAAACGCGCTACAGGATTTAACAGTGGTGAAGAAGGTTTCCCTAGTAAAGGTAGAGTAGCATGGGATCTTTGGGGCGGCGACGGTGGATATAGTTGGAGTAGTGCTAAACGCGATCAAATTATGCGAGAGCGTGAGGGTAAAGCGTTACAACTAATAAAACTTACAGAAAAAGGCATGCTTAGCAAACCATTACGATTAATGGCTGCTCAAACAATAGAAGATTATGCTAATCAAAATATTAGCGAAGATCTAGAAGCTTTTGGTCAATTCATGTATCATGCAGAATTATTACGCAATGATCACCTAGATATTTATCTACTAGACTTACATCGTGTAGAGCAGCCTTATCGAGATATACTAATTACAATATTTCATGAACTAGACAACATACATGATCCTAATAACGTAGATAATGAAGATAGTACTTTAGATACACCACTATAAAAGAAAAAAGCCCAGTAGAGCAATCTACTGGGCTTTTTTTATTTAACGGGACAAACTCCGCTAACGCACTCATCATCTAACAATTCGTCAAAACTATTAGCGTTTTCTAAACTAACAGGTTTTAGGTCTTGTACATAGTGTTTAAACGTGTACTCATCTACAACTTCTTGAGGTAGGTATAAATACCCTAAATCTTTAGCTGTTTTAGTTGGATCAGTTCTATAGATGAAACTAACACCTACATAACAGTCCCAGTTATTCAACAACCAATCTATAATATCATTAACCTCACTAGTGTCATAACTAATAGTTACCGATGTATTTTGTTGCGTCCAACTAGTTTGTAACATTTTGTACCGCTCTAGTTGATGCACTGCACTTTCAAGATTAACTTCTTTGCCGTTTTCCTTATGAAATGGTACATCTTTCCATTCTACTGGGAATGTTACTAGAACGCCAGTAGGATCAGTTGGATGATTCATTACTTTATAGCCTGCTTCACGCATTAGTGGAATAACAGGATCATAAGTACTAAATTGCACATTATTGAAAATGTATTTGCCTAGTGGCTTGTGCACGCCTTCTGTACAGTCCATGATCTTTGATAATGTTCCAGACGGCTTAACGCAGGTAACATTTTTAGGACGTGGTAGGCCTAATTCATCCGCCATGCTAATAGCTGCACTAGTTGCCGTGCGTTTAAGATATTCATAGTCATAGCTATTCATATCTGGACGCATTGCAATACCTGTTAAACCAACCCCGCAGAGACGTAGGAAATAGTTGTTAAGGTGCCACGCTTCTTGTAAGATCCCGTCTTTAAGATTAACACAGGTCTGACGATAATTTGCCCTGGCAGCGAGTCTGATCGCATCATGTAATCCGGCAGTATCACCTTTAAACTTGGAGATGTCCGTTTCTGTAAGGTTACAGAAGCTTTTGTTTCCCAATAAGATTTCGACACAGGGATTCGCTCCTTTAAACCACGGAGCACGTCTAAGAGCTTCTTGTTCATTGATAAATCCTGGCTCACTACCGCCAGCCTCCTGCATAAGATTAAATATATGCTTTAATTCACTTCTAGTAGGCTTTTCTTTGAATACAAGACTATTATTTGACTGCTGACGATGCTCACGACCATACAACCAAAAATCTTTTTTAGCTATTGCAAATTCTTCCCACTCCGGTTGACCATAGTCGAAAAGAGCAATTTCAGCCGATCTACGACTGGACAAGATCGTTCCGAGATGGTTAACAATATCCAGAATATCCATCCTAGTGAGAAGGCTATCAGCCCTACCATTAAGTATGTTGGCAATTGCAACATAAGCTTTTGAGATAGCACTGTCACCACTGCTAATCCATCCATATCCTTTTAACCTTTCCCCAGCAGGTCTGAGCTGACTAAAATCAAGCACAAGAGTATCAGCAGGCCATTTGCCAGCAAGGAGCTTGCCGATAGATTTAGCCCAGGCTTCTGCACTGTCTCCAACTTGTATTGTCCAAGTTTTTGTGTTGTTATCCCAGGTTTCAACATTGTGTTCAAGTCCGCCCTTAGCTGTTCGTTGGCTTTTAACAACTTGAATATTTTTGATTGGCTTTGAGAATCCATTAAGTGTACCTACAATGGGTTTGAACCCTACACCACAACCTTGTAGCAACAACCATAATACGTCAACTACATCATATACTGTTTCTACCTGTGTAAAGCTACAATTAAACTGCGATGCTTCACGAGTTTGTGCTACAGCTGTACCACCTAGCCATAATGTGCGCCCACTCATTAATACTTTTCTAGCTAGCATTAGTTCTTCTAGCTGTTCTAGTTCGGCTACTTCATTAAAGTATAGCTGACGACCTACGCTGCGCTCCCACAGCCAGTGTTGATGATCACGTACTCGTCTGATTGTTTGTGCCCATGTTTCAAATTGTTTACCGTCGTCGCTAGTGGGCCTGTTATAGGTTCGACGAGTAATTACCTGTGCGCGTGTGCTTACCTGCATAATATCTCCTATTTTCCGGTACTGCCAAATCCTCCAGTACCGCGTTCTGTATCATTCCAGCTGTCGACAAAATCGCATAAAATAATTGGCATAATAACCAATTGTGCAATTCTCTCGCCAACTTCTATTTGGTATCTGTTTTCACTAATATTTTTTAGTGCGATTTTTATATTTCCACGATAATCACTGTCAATAACGCCTACGCCATTAAGCAGAATAATTCCCTTGAGGCCTTGTCCCGATCTATTAAAGATGAACCCGCCGTAGCCCTGTGGAATTTTGACCGCTACACCAGTATCTAAGAGTTTTGTTTCTCCAGGATAAATTTCACACTTTTCGGTGCTGCGTAAGTCTGCTCCTGCATCTGTAGCATTAGCACGTTTGGGCAAGTAGGCAGCATTGTCTACTCTGCACTCTACAACTTGTGTAATTACTGCATCACGGTTATGATCGTAGTTTTTATTAATATTAAAAAATTCTGTAGTTTGTTTCATTTTATAGCTAACTCTAAGATTTCGTCAATTTGTTTACAATTCTCAGTACCTATTGCATCCTTACAATAGGTAACAAGATCCATAAGTTGGTAGTTGAGTTCTAGTTGTTCTCTGTTTTCATTGATTGCTTGGATATATTTATAGCGACCTTGTAGAGGAATACTGTTAATAATATCCCAGGTAGTACCATACTCTTCAACAAGCTGCTGAGCACGTTTAGGTCCAACGCCAGCAATACCAGGGACATTATCGCCACTATCGCCCATAAGACACTTAACAGAAATATATTGTTCGGGTTCAAATGGGTACTGATCGCTCCAAGTTTCCCAAGTAGTTTCTTTTCTTGTAACATAACTAAATCTGTTAACTCCTGGTTTAATTAGTAAATCCCAATCTTTATCACTGCTCATTAACCAAATTTCATCAAGTGCTAATCTACGTTTTTTGCTGACAATATAAGCAGCAATGTCATCTGCTTCAACACCTTGAAATCTTAATACTGGATAGTGTTCAGTTAATAGTTCAAGTGTACTAGTAAAATCTTCAAAAAACAATTCAAACTCTAGGCGTTCGGCCTCAGTTTGACTATCATACTTATCTTTGCGATTTTGTTTGTACAGTGGATAAATATTTTTTCTGTAGCTGCTAGATCCTTGATCTGCGGCAATAATAACCCACTTGGCTTTATAGCTCTTTTTTAGGCTTTCAACAGTGCGTAAGTAGTCCTCGGCAAAATCTCTAGCGTTATTATGTTTATAACGAAACGCAAGATTAAGTGCATCGACTATCATCAATGTGTTTTCAGTTGTTTCAAATTGTTTGAAAGGTTTCATATCATTTTTTAGAGTGTAATCTATTATTATATCACTGTTGATAAATAAAATCAAGATATAAATTTAAGTGTGCTTATGTTAAGCCAATCTTCTAATAGGAAAATATAAAACTCATAGTCTTCTGCATTATACATTAGCCAGCGTTTCTCCAATAATGCATCATCGTCAAATACTACGGTAGCCACAAACAATTTGCTGCGGTCATGCTTAAATATAAGTAGTGGTAGTTTATCTACTTGTAGGGCTTGACGCTGCGTTTGCTGCCACCACTCGATTAACTGTGGAGTTTTATGAGTTAATAACCCGCTGTTAATATGATCGTCAGCATAGCCTTTTACCTCAACACAAAACCTATTTGTATGCCCTGGCACGTAAAGATCACCTTTAAGCTGATGTTTAGGGTCAAGAGCACCTGACCCAGGTACTCTTTCCCAATTTAAGCCGGTATGCTTACGCAACATGTCACGTGCTAGTGTTTCTGTGCGTGCACCCTTTTGACGACTATCTACCACTAGTGGCCTCACGAACATGTTTAGCTAGCCTAGTCCAGTCTATATTACCACTACTATCTGTATAAAGTGTTTTTGGTTCAATATCATCTAGTGCTTGTTGCTCTAGTAGTTCTACTACTTTTTCTACGCGTTTACCACGACGACTCATAATCTTTTCATAATGCTTTTTGCTCATATTATCCTTCAATACGAGATAGGTTATTACGCTTGACAACATTAATCTTCTCTAACAATGGGTGGCTGAAGCCGTGACTAACTAAAAACGTATTTAGGTGTTCTTCACCTAATAATACTTCTACTAGTTTTTCTTTACCGTCCACATCTAGCGCTTCTACGGTTTCATCTAAGATAAGTAGGTTGATACGGCTGCTACTGAGTGTTTGCATTAGTTTTCTAATTGCTAGTAATGTTGCTACATTTACCCTGGCTTTTTCGCCACCACTAAGTGCATTTATGTCTATGTCTTTACCATTATCTGTAACAATAACATTTAGTTTATCACTACTATTTACCTTAAAGCTAATTTGAAATCTGCCATCACTAAGATCAACTAAATAGCGATTAGTTATATCTTCTAGGTCTTTTACTAAACACTCTATCTTATATGCTACTAGTCCAGTAGTTGAAAAAGTCTTGGTGAGTACTTGTAGTATACTCATTCGCTCATTCATAATATTTAGCTGGTAGCTGTGCTCTTCTAGCTCTTCTGACATTTCTTTAAGCTGTTGCTTAATAGTGTCTACACGGCTATTATGCTGTTGAACTTTTAAATTATGTTCTTCAGCTTGCTTAATTCGCTGTTGCGTTTCTTGCAGCGTTTTAGCTAATAGGTTATACTTTGTTTGTAGCTCGTCTTTTAATACAGTCTTTTCCGGCAGAGTATTGTCTATTAATAAGTGTAATTTTTCCCACTCTGTTTGTTGTTTAACAGAGTGTTGATAGGCTTTGTCCTGCTGTTCTAGTTCATTGCTAATTATTAGTGCATTGGCTGCACTAGCTCTAGCACTTTCTACTTCACTAGTTTTTTCATTGACTAGTTCTGCAACTTTATTTTCATCAATGTTACTAAAACAAGTTGGACAAACACCGTGTAAGCTATTTAACTTTTTAATAAACGCTTCACCATCACGCACAGTTTTCATGTGCTCAGCCTGAGCTTGTTGCAATTCTTTAATACGCTGTAAACTTACTTTAGCCGGCCCAGGAATAGCTAAATCTATATTAGCTAGTTGCTGCTTATAGGTATTATTTTGTATAATCTTGCGATTTGTTTTATCTAGATTAGCAATTTCTAATTCTAGCTCTGTTACTTGCCTGGGCAATTTATCGTCTACGGTATCTACTAGTTGAAAACTTTTAGTAGTTAAATCACTGTTTTCATACTTGTTTAACCAATTATTAATAGTAGTAATTTTGGCTTGACACTCACTAATTTCTTTGCCTAGCTCTAGAGAAATATCTTTAAATACTTCACTGGCTTTAGTATATTTAGTTAAGTTTAATATTTCAATTAAAAACTTTTTGCGAGCCGTATCAGCACTAGTTAAAAACTCTAAGCTGCTAGCATTTGATTGGTAAACAATTTGTGCAAAACTTTTATGATCAATGCCTATAATATCTTCTACAATTTTATAGGTTTGTGTAGCAGTGTGTGCACTAATATCTTGACCATTTTTTAATAATTTAACTGTTTGTTGCGTGCCACGAGTACAGCGAATAGTATACTCGTTTCCATCCCGTTCTAGGTCAAGCTCAATACTATAAGTTTTTTCTTTGATATATCTGTTAAGTATGTCGGACTTTTTAATACCCTTACTGTTTTTATTAAACAGCACTTCTTCTAGTATTAGGGCAATACTGCTTTTACCGTGCCCATTTTTTCCAACTAATTGCGTTAATGGAGCTTTTACAAAGTTGATAACATTGTTAGCTCCATAACTAAAACAATTACTCCAACGTAGTTCTTTGATTGTTATCATTTTTCCAGAATTTCTTTTTATTTAAAAAGCCCAATTGTTCTACAAGCAATATAATATTAGTGGCTTCATCATAGTAGTCAGGCCAACATTCTTGCTTACCGCAGTGTCGTTCAGCAATTATTTTAGCTACATAAATCATATTAGGATGATAAAACTCAGTCATGTTCTATTTTATCCAACTGATTTTGCACCTCAACTGCAGCACGCTCTACAACTTCTTCAGGCAGGGCAAGTATATAGCGCAAGTATTCTCTTACTTCTTCTAGCAAACTCATATTATTGTCTAACATAAGTTGTACATCGCTGGTACGTTTAATTACCTTACGATCAATTAGTTCGCTGTCCTCTAATTCCCCCAACTCCTGTAAATCACCCTCAACTTGATAAATTGTATGATGATACGGTGTTGGCGGTTTAGGGTCACTAGCGCTAACTGTTTTTCTTATAAGCTGAGGCAGCTCTAGTTTTAGCCACTGATGTTTTAGTGTATCTGTATCTAGTAAGATAACACCTGTGTCAACAAGTTGACGATGAAAGCTAGTAGTAACAGGACTACCGGGATAGAGAATATTGAGCTGACAATTTTCATAACTGTGTAAGTCTCCGGCTAGGACAACATCCCAGCCGCTAAAAATATTTAAATCTACTTCGGGGGTTACATGTGGTGGAATAGCTCCACGAACATGTGTACATAATATTTGTCCACCTTCTGGCCACGGATTAGCCTGTTCAAAGTCTTTTAGTTTATTGTAGGGAACAAATTCAATACCGTAGTCACTATAGTAATCGTCTACTACAATAACTTTTCTGTTCATTTTATTAGTAGCTTTAGCCAAATTAGTCATAAAAGTTGTAGACTTTTTAACGGCTTCATGGTTACCGCTATAAATAATTGTATTAATATTACAATGATTGATTAAGTCAAAGTAAATTTCCAGTTCTTCCATACTAGGCAATTTATCAAATACATCGCCGCCTATAACAAATAGGTCGGCTTTAATTTGTTGCACTGCTAGTTGTTGCCACAATAAATTGTACCTATTTCTAGCCCAATCTTGTGGCACATTTTTCTGTCCTAATTTTATATGTATATCTGCTGTAAATAGTACTTTCATTGTAGTTCCAAATAGAATGGCCCAGTAACCGAAATTACTGGGCCACATGTTAACCTAACTCTTTGATAGCTTCTTGCTCTGATGCATCACCACCGTCATCATCCTGAGCAGTGGTAATCTTTTCTAGAAGAGCTTTGACTTCATCTGCTGTAGGTCTTGGAAACTTTTCATCAATGTTTTGTGCACTATCAGCTGCTGCTCTTTCGCTGTCACTAAGGGCACGAGGCTTGCAACGTAATACTTGTAGTGTATATTCAACATTAAATGCAAGTGGGCCAGTTTTATTACGCTTAAATACTACGTCCCAACCTGTATCATAGTCTGTAGGATCACCTAAATCTTCTGCTGCTGTAAGAATTTGTTCAAACAATTTCTTTTTAAGATTTAGTGCCTTAACACGACCATCTTTAGGATCGATACAATTAATTGAGTAGCTCCAGCTGCATTTCAAATCTGGAAAATAATCGGGCACATGATCTTTTTCTAGATTGTCAAACTTCTCTTTGTCACGGCTAAAGGCCAAGCACTCGATAGGAATATCCTTGTTATTAGTGCCTTTAGTCCAGTAAATATAACGTGGCAAAACTCCGCCAACTAGTCTAACGGTATTTTCACCGTCTTTATATTCGTAAGTTTCTACTTTGTTTGTAGCTGCTTTACCTTTTGTTTGTTTAAAGCTAAGTGCCATTTATTCCTCGTATTTGAAATATAATTTATTGTTGTCAATTGTTAGTAGCGGATTGTATTTTATTGCGTCTATTTTTAGGTCTGGATAATAAGATAAGTCTAAGTGTTTGTAACCTAAATCTATGTATTGCTGATAACTTCTACGTGCCGCTAGTTGTATATACTGCGATTTAAATAGTATATCTGTGTTACGATCAAAGAATAGTTGTCCTGGACTAGTTAAATAACTACTACCAGATAAGTTATGTTGAAATCCTTTGTAATATGCTTCAAGTATTTCAACTAATTTTATTGCATCACCTTTTGCTAATTTTAGCAATTTATCAAGGCTGAAACGAAAACTTTTTCTTTGATTCATAATATATTATAACACAATACACTAACTACTACAAGTTAAAATTTCTATACCGATATAGTTTCCCAGCCTTTTTTCATGTAAAGGCCTAGCCTATCAGTATTTTGCTTTTTATCAGCCCATCCACTAAATTGAATGTCTACTACTATAGGGTCTAACTTACCTGGATGTGGTCGCATAATACGGCCTACAATCTGTTCTAGTAAACTATCATTACTCATTGGTACTGCTAGGATAACGCAGCTAAGTATGTTGATTGAGATTCCTTCACTGAAGATTTGACGGCTACCAGCAATGCACATTTTTGCTTTGCTGAGGATTTGTTCTTTTGCATATTGCCGTTCTTCAAAGCTGGTGTCGCCAGTAACCAACAAACACGTTTCTCCAACATATTCTTTTACTTTCTCCAAAAATTCAACACGATCTGCTACAACAAGTACACTATGACCATGTTGTATATGATATGTAGCAAGCGCACTAATATATCGTCTATAATATTCGCTTTGCGTTAGTTCATTGATTTTTTCTACCCAAGGTACATTGTGCTTTAGCGCAATGTTACTTTTTACTAGATGTACTACTGGATTAATAGTATTAGCTTGTTCAGGTTTAAATATGGTTGTACCAAAATAATCCTGAAATAATACATGTTTGCCATCTTTTCGTTGCATTGTACCACTAAGTGCCAATCTATATCTAGCATGAAAACTATCTATAGTTTGGCTAAATGTTGTAGCTGGACAGTGATGTGCTTCATCTAGGATTATAGTCCCAAACTCTTTGTTAATTTTATCTAAGTTTTTAACTATGCTTTGTACATTGCCAACTACAATAAAGTGATCTTCTATGTCAAAGCTGCCGCTGCCTATTACACCAGGGCTAATACCAAACAGTGCACCTATTTCTTCGTACCATTGATCTCGTAGTGCAGTAGTATGTGTAATTACTAGTGTTTTTTGACCCCATTTACGAGCAATGTGTAGGGCTGTAAAGGTTTTACCCCATCCTACTAGAGCATTGATAAAACATGTATCTGTAACCTGATCGTATATTTCTTGTTGATCTGGTCTTAGATCATATTTAGCTGCTGGAAAAGGCACTGGATTAACTATGCGTTTGTCTACTATAGCATATCCTTCAGGAATTAGATCTGTACGACCCTGAGGCACACTAAGTATACCTGCACTATAGCTTTTATAATTTTTAATAGTTTCTACACTAACAAACTTTTTCGATCCAGTATTTTTATGAATTTTATAGGTAAGCGTATTCATAATAAATTTACTAGCTGCTGTACCTGGATTATCCATGTAAATTCTATTGCTAATAATAGCTTTCACACTAGCCTCCAGGTTGGTTTAATTGGCTCACTATAATATCCATATAATAAATTTTTACCACTATAGCTAAGTATTCCGGCATACAGTTCGGTATCTTGTGGTACTTGTAGACTCTTAAATCGCTCAGCTAGACCCTCAACCTCTAAAATACACCCAATGCCCTGCGCAGGGAAAACTTGTTTTAGCCTATGTGTAGCCAGCTTGGCGCGCCTGGTTTTTTTATGTTGAAATAATTGTCCGTGGCTGTCTATAAACCACGTAGTACTTTTTGCTAATTTTATTACATCTTGTAAAAAGTAGATAGCCGTGCCTATAGGGTATAAGCTATCACCTATTTGTAGTCTACGTAGACCAAGCGTAGGTTTATCTATGTTTTTATCATCTATTACGCGATAGTTGTTACTATAAACAACGGTATCTTGATCTACATATTCTTTGCGGTAAAATACTAGGCCACCCAACTGCTGTGGCTCACGTTCTCCTAGTCTAAATACGGGCCAGACTATTGCCGTCAACTCTATAGGTTTCCTCAAAGTGTCCAAAGCTATAGTCATCTCCAATGTCTTGATCTACACCAATAGGGAATCCGCTAATGTTGCAGCCCCAGTTGTACTGCGTATTCTTTTGTAATATTTCACAATATTGTTCTACATGCTCGGTCTTAACAAGTGCCACGATTGAGTCATGGACAAGCATGAAGATTCTTGCGTCAAGTCCGCACTGCTCAATTTCTCTAGCAGTTCCAATAGCTCCGAGTAAGTTAACGTCACTTGCCAGCGATTGGATTTCTGAATTAATTCCACTTCGTACTTCGTGGGCTGCGATTCCTTTGTCACTGCTGAATACGTTAGGAAGCCGTCTTTTTCGGCCAAAAAACGAGTAAGTATATCCATTTTGTTGAATAAATTCCTTGCGCGTGTCTAACCACTGTTTAAGTTTTTTGAAAGTTGTAAAGTACTGCTTAATATCATCACGGGCACGGTCTACAGGATAGTGTTGGCCTGTTGCTTTAGTAACTGTTACGCTAACTTTATCAGCACCCGATCCGTATAATATACCAAAGCTAATAGCCTTAGCACTTTGACGCATATCTGGATAAATTTTCTTTACCTGGTCAACATCGCAAGGTAAATCAAACACCATTTTAGCGATACTGCTGTGAAAGTCACCGCCATCGGTAAATACTTTTTGTAGATTCTTGTCTCCCGACAGTACGGCAGCATAGTACATTTCAGCAGTTCTTAAGTCTTGCGAAACTATTTTATAGCCCTGCGGAGCTTTGATGCAACCTTTGATAATAGGGTCATCACGCGGTATTTGTTGCGCATTAAACTTTCCACTACTACTAAGACGGCCACTAGTGGTAAAGATAAGATTAAAATTAGTACGAATCCTATCATCCCTATCAAGCTCAGGAAGTATTTTATGTATATATGTGTTTTGGATTTTGGATAGTTTACGTACTTGTAGGATCGCTTTAGGAAGCTCATGTTCTTCACTTAATTGCTCTAGGACTTCTGCATCTGTGCTAATAGCACCTGTACTAGTTTTCTTGCCAGTTGGCGTTAAGCCTACATAGTCAAATAGTATACTACGCAGCTGCATAACACTATTAGGATTGAACATTTTCTGTTCATTACTCTCAAACAACTTAACTTCGTCAAAAGTATAAATATGCTGTTTAGCTTCTTCAATCTTGGTAGTTAGATAAGTATCAGCAAGCTGCATACGCTCACGACTAATAGGTATGCCTACTTCTTCCATGTCCATTAAAAATAGAGTACCTGGAATTAGTATTTCTGTGTATACTTTGCGTAAGTTGTCGTTCTTTTGAACGATTGGCCAGAACTTGTTGAATAGTTCTAGTGTAACAGCCGTATCTATACTAGCATATTCGCTGATAATATCAAAGGGAATTAGGTCGTAGGTAAAGTTCTCGTTGAGCATACCATGTTGACGACAATACTCTTTCTTAAATTCATCCAGTTTAGCGTCATAGTCACCATAATCGGTATATTTTAGTGCTAAATCTTTTAGACCATGACCATCAGTTTCGTCTAGGACGTAGTGCATAACCATTGTGTCATGTACTCGTGTACGGTCAAAGTCTAGATCTAGATGATATTTCAGCATTTTATAGTCAAATTTCATATTATGAAATATGATTGTAAAACGGCTGCAAATTTCTTTTAGTAATTCAAATGTACTCTCACCAATACAATCACAACTAATATATCTGCCGTGATTTGGTTTGTAACTCATGCTAATGCCTAGCACATAACCGTCACGCGGGTATAAGCCAGTAGTTTCTGTGTCTATAGCTACTACACCTTGTGCATTTTCTAATACTTCTTGAAAAAACTCACGTGCCTGTTCTTCATCATCAATACCAGCAAAATCGCCTTGCTTAACGCCCTTAACTTCACCATTAATATGTTTATGTATTTTATCTAGAGCACGCTCAAAGTCTGGCTTTCCCTCTGGCTTAAATGCCAGCATTGCAGGATTGCTAATAGGTATAAACTTTTCGTTTACCAATTGACCAGCATAATTAGTAACGCTAGTAATTTTGGCATATTCTTTAGCCGCTTCTGCGCCTACCAAGATCACTAGGTCATAGAGATCAGTATCTATATCAAGATCAACGTCTTTTTTCAGCAATTTAGTAATTGGCTTTGAACTCATGTGAAAATGCTCAAAGTCAAACTGAAAATAATCTTTATATCTGGTTCTATTAGGGGCTTTATCAATTACAGCAATTTTCATTGAATATACTCTTTTATACTTTGTACGTCTTGTTGGTCTAATTCACCAGGATCAACACCGTCTGGCAGTTTCATTATTTCTACTATAAAATCATCTTCTTCTAGTACAGGTTTTAGCTGTTTTGCTGCTTTTTCGCCTGCTTCATCGCCGTCAAATAAGATGTATATATTTGTAACACCTTGTGCTTTAAATGGCAAGAGTTTTTGTTTTGCAGTATTTTGCAATGTATTTGTGCCAAAACAACAGATTGCATTTTTAATTCCTTTGTCGTAAAGATTAAGCATGTCAAATACGCCCTCTACTAACACAATACTACGACTAGGTGATTCTAAATAACTAGGAAATAGTGGCAGTTGCACTCCGCTAGGATAATTTATATATCTAGGATTTACGTTACTTAGTGTATGTCTGCCAACAAATACTTTTATTTGATTAGTTACATCTCGTATAGGAAACACTATACGATCTTGTAGTTTTTCTACTTGATTGGTATAAAATGCGCTAAAATGTTTTAGTGTACTAGAACTGATTCCACGAAATGGTTTAGTCCAAGGAGTGTGCCCTAGTGGAATAGCTAATTCTTGTGTTGTACTGAGTTCTTGTAATTTCTTCTTGAGATTAGCAATCCTAAGTGGCACAGGATTAGTAAAGACCCCAAAATATTTAAAGATGTTAGTTTTAAACCCACAACTAAAACAATGGGCAGCACCACTAACACGATCGATTCTAAAACTAGGATTATTATCTTCATGCTCTGGATTTAAACATTTAATTAAGTAATCACGGCCACTTACACTATAGCCTAGGCCGTTCTTTTGCAGTAGTTCTAGAATTGGATCGCTCATATTTAGGTGTCCCAGGGTAAGTCTGCTGCTGTGTCGTCTTGTTTAAGATTTTTCTTTCCGGCTTTTTTAATAGTTTCTTTTTCTTGTGGTTTATCTATACTTTGCGGACTAATTCTAAGAGTTTCCCAATCTATTGGGCTGGTAAACTTCATCTCTTTTCCGCCACGAATTTTAGTAGTTTCAAAACTAATTGCATTACTACTTTTATCATGTGCCTCCATTACTAGTGCAATATCTGCGGCATCTAAGATGCCTTTGGCAAATCTTGCTTCGCCAGTTGCATCAATTTGATATGGACTTACTAGCACAATTTCATACTTTCTAGCTAGATTTTTTAGTTTTTTCGATACTTCAATCTGAGGCTTCCAGTCGTACATATCAGCGCCTTCAATTACAATTTGATTTAAGTAGTCTACTACTACAACTTGCAATTTATCACCAAATTTAGCTTTAGCCTTGCCAATATGTAAATCTATGCTACTAATAGTTAAATCTCGGTCATCAACAATAATCATTTGATTATCTGATTTTAATTGGTGATTACGTACTAGTTGTTCCTCAAACTTGAATCTGTCGCGATGACGTAAAAAGTCTAACACAGTTTGATCTGCTTCTTGAAACATGCCTGCTCTAGCTTTTACTACTTTTAATACTTCATCATCAGTTAGTTTATTTTGCTTTAATCGCTGTAAATCTACATTTGCTAGTATACTAAGATTTCGTTCCATAACCTCGTAAGCGGTCATCTCAATTGAGAAATATATAGAACTATTCCCATTCTCATACTGATTAATAAAAATATTACTACTAGTAATACTTTTGCCGCTGCCTCGTTTACCGCCGATGAGTATGAGTTCTTGTCTAGCCACACCGCCAAGTACAGCATCAAAAGTATTATTAAGTCCCAAATAAACACGTTCTTTCTCCAAATCATCGGGATGCCTAAATAACATCATATCAGCCATAGTAAACACTTTTTCACTGGTATGTGTCTTTTCTTCTATAGTCATTGCTATAGTAGACAAGTTCTCTTTTATTTCATTTGTGTCGTATAATGGTAATTTATCTACAAATTTATCTAGTAATTTTACTGTTTCGTTTTGTGTATATTGATCTATTAATGCATCTAATGCTATTTCTGCACTAACGTCAGGAACCTCAGTTAAGCGGAGAGTTGCTAACGTTTTAGACGCTGGACCCTCCCTTATAGTTAATGCTAGATCATCAAAACTTGGTACTTGATGGTACTTTTCGTAATGCTTATTGATTGCACTGTAAAGAGAGCTATACGCAGGGTCTAAAAATACTAGTTTGAGCCGTGCCCATAATTCTAGGTTTTGCTCTGCTAGTAGTTTATTTAGTACGACGGCAGAGGTGTCTATAGTATATCTCCCTTATTTAAGCCTCCACCCTTTGTGCGATTTTCTAACACCATTTAATACTCCGCATAGGTGACTCCTATTTAGTCCCCATTTTTCTGCAAATTTAGTGATATTTTCTATGTTATATTCTTCGCCATTAGGTGATAATATTATAGGGTAAGATATACCTCGTCCTCTAGCGGAACTAGCCTCCGAAATTCTATTATTCCGTCTATTTTCTAAAATAGTATATTCTTTAGGAAAAGAATTTTTTAAATGTGAGCCAACTTTTCCCGAGGATACATTTTGTACTGTAGAAATAGGCACATTTACTATCTTAGCTATTTCTTTGAAAGACAATATTTCATCTGACGAAAGTAGTATAATTATATCTTCTATTTGTTTGTTCGTATATTTACTATTTGGATGTGCCTGCCCACGTAATACTTTTATTGGCCCGGCCCATTCATTTAAGCCATTTTTTACAGTATCAAATTTTGATATATAATGCAGCTCTAAAGAATCTAAATCTTGGCAGGTTTCTTCCAAAATAAATAATTCTGGCGTATTGTATGTTTTATATGCTTCTAATAATTTTTTATTAGCGTCGCCTCTATTAAACGAATATATATGTTCTTTGAATCTTTTTTCAATATTAATAGATTGGCCTATATATATTAGGTCACAATTAGTAAATACTAACGCATATATACCAGAAGTCATATTAACCTACTTTCGATTCATTGTCTATAATTACTTGATCTATAATTTCCGTTACTTTATAAAGTACTTCTTGTCGTAATTTTTTAATATCTTGCTGATAGCTTGCGTCTCGTTCAAATAGGAGACTAAGTTGTTCATGTGTTATTAGTTGCTGTAGGCCAAAGTAAATATGGTCATAGGCCATTGTTGACTCAGGCATTACCTCAACTTGAGCAGTTTTTCCATAATTATCTGTAGCCAACTTTACTACTTCTTCTACAGTAAAACTTTGATTATCGTGATAGGTAATTGTAACTTTCATACTTGACCTAAAAGTAGAAAAGGCCGGGAGCATTTTACCTCTCCCGGCCTGGGTTTTATTGCTTAATTAGGCAGCGCGTTTTGCTTCTGCTTTATCCTTTTTACTAGCCCCGTCATAGTCAGCAACTTTGATTCCACGACGTGTAAGTAGAGTTTTAAGACCGCGCTCTGTTTTATCAATAGCGGCAGCAATTTCTGCAACAGTCATACTATGAATTTTTGCCCCAAGCTGATTAACTGGGTCTAAATTCTCTTTGGCATAGCTGTTCTTTTGAGCAGGAATCTTAGCAATTTGACCCTTGCGAGTAAGGCTAAGAGCTTTGCCGCGAACACTTGCTACAGTTTTGTTAAGGGCTGCGGCAATGTCCTCGATAAATGCACCTTTTTCAGCCATAGCAATAAATTTTGCTTCTTCGGCGTCGGTATAGCTACGAGCTACTTCAACTTTTTCAGCAGGTTTAACACTGCCTGTAAGCTCAAGTGCTAGTAATTTGCCTTGAATTTGTTTTGCGGTAAACTTGCCGTCCATAAATTGTTCGGCAATTTGCTTGTAGGTAAGCTCGCCTGTATTGCTAACTACAAACTCTGCAAGCTCAGCACCTTCATCTTCAGTAAATGCACTAGTCTTTTCTTTGGCCATGCTAGCAACTTCTACTTCAAGTTGACGCAATTTGCTAGCAACACTACGTGCTGTAAAGTCCCCGCCAAGAGCATTAGCAGCACTTTCAACAGTAGCAGCACTAACAGGACGCTGGCTACCAACAAGTTTCATAAGTTGGTCAACAGTAGCGTCAGACCATTTTTTGGCTTTTTCAGTCATTGATTTGTTCTCTTAAAAAAGTATTTAAGTTTGTGATAATTTTAATGCCGAGAGTGTCGGCTTTTTTACGTTTTGTACTACTTTTATCTTCTTCGTCAACTAAATAATCCGTAGTTTTTGTTACTGATTCGCTTATACGAAATCCGTGTTCTGTTAATTGCTTGTAGGCTTCGGCTTTGGTTTTATAAGAAGATAATTTACCTGTAACACACACCACCGGTCCAGTGGTATTTGCCACAGGTGTTTCACTGCGAAATGTAAAGGGTAAAAACTCTCTAATTTCTTTGAAATCCAGTTCTAACCAGCCTAGGAGATTTTGTGTTACTTTATCACCTAGTCCGGCTTGTTTGCAAGTTTCTAAGTTAATTTCGTCTATATGACTAACTACACCGCTAATCTTAGCGCTAGCCGTATTACCTACTAGTGGAATACTAAAACTTGCTAGTACTTGATTGAGTGGAGCGCTGCGACTTTTATCTATTTCTGCTAAGAGTTTTTCTGCTACTTTTATACTACCTAGTAAGTCACTGACTTCATCTAATTCTAAGTAGTATAACTCTGTAATATCTGCTAATCCTAGTTTTTCAATAGTTTTTGCGCCCATACCCTTGATGTTCATAGTTTTGCAAAAGTGTTCTACACGCTTACTAAGTTGAGCATCACAAGCCTGGTTGCGACAAAACAACTGATCGTTAACCAGTTCTAGTTTGTAGTTGCAACAGGGACAATGTGTGGGTATTTCAATCTTCATGTGTATTAATTAACCTAAGATATTATTATACAGTATTGAGTAGTGCGTTACAAGCTAAAATTTTTGTTGCCTTGGCAGCAGAAATTTAGGCATCAACCTTGTGTAGTATGCAAGGTATTATTTCTCCGCTTCTTACAACTGCCACTGTATCGCCAATCTGTAGGTCTAGTGCTTCGATAAACCCAGGATTGTTGAGTGTGGCTCGGCTTACTAGAGCATCGCCAATTTTAACTGGCTCTAGAATAGCTGTTGGTGTTACTTTGCCGGTTTTGCCTACATTCCATTCTACGCCAAGTAATTTAGTTTCTACATGGGCGGCACGTTCTTTGCGTGCATATGCACCACGGGGATGCTTGCTAGTATAGCCTAATTGTTCAAACTGATGATTATTATTTAGTCTAACAACAATGCCATCACTAGGATAAATCTTGGCAAGTTCAGGTTCTAGTACAGTGTTAAATCCTAGTTGTTTAAGCACACGCATATCACCAGACCAGGTTGGGTCTAGGTTTGGTGTTATTTGATAGGCAAAGAACTCAATTGCTCTGGTTTTGAACTCCTGCAAGTCTTTGAGATTTAAGCTGCCTGCTGCATAGTTACGACTATTTTCTACGTGCAGTGGGGCTACAATCTCGCCAGTGATTTGCACCGTTACATTACCAAGATTAATTCTTAGTGGTACTAGGCTACCGTGCTCATACATTTTATCTGTGATAACTTGACCTTCAATGCCGTCACCACGAGTAAGCGCTTGTACTAGTACGCCGTCTACGTATAATAGGCTAATAGCTGCACCGTCTAGTTTAATGCTGGTAGTAACGTCTAGGCCTGCTAGTGGGTCGGCCTTACCTTCATCTTCATAAAACTTTTGCAGACTATACATGCGATGCGTATGCTTGGCTTTGTTGCCGTGTACTGCTGCACCAACCTTGTTATAGCCGCAACCCTCTGCTAGCATATCAAACATGTAATCTGGAATAGTGGGCGTACCGGCATAGTAGGCCTCACTTGCTTTGTCTAATAGTTTATGTAATTTATTCATAAATAATATTATAGCAGTTTAGGGTCTGTGTTTCAAGTTACTTTTTATACTGGTGTCCAACCTTTAGTAGAATCAGCCCGTCCATTAAGCACTAATGATACCTTAGAGGGGCTTAAATTGTACTTTTCACAAAAGTTATTAACTCCTACGTCTGTAAGATCATAAATTGTGCCATCAGGTGCTCTTAATTTATTAAAGGGTCGTTTTGTACTATTTGTACGAATTCGTCTATTTTTCTTATTTTCTATTAATTTATTATACAATTCTGGAGCCGCTTCTTTCATCCATTTATGTCCTTCGCCAGATGAAATATGTGATATAATAGATTTAGATAAATTAGTCATTTCTGCAATTTGCGCGCCAGTTAAATTAGTTGTTACTAATAATTTTAATGCTTCTAAGTAATTCTTATTACTACTTGTAGCTCTAGCATTTAATTCTCCAGGTGAAATATTTCCTGCTTCTCCTCCTGGGGATGTATTAAATCCATTATTATAAGAATCAAACTCCTGAATATAAAATTTTTCTAATTTATATATTTCGTGTTCCGCACATTCTACAAGAATATTAAAAGTTGGCTCGCCATATGTATTATAGGCTTCTTGTAGTTTCTTTGCTGATTGATTCCTTCTCATATTCCATAAATGAACATATAGTCTAGTTTCTAGTGTAATTGATTTTCCTATATATACTTTATCAGTATTATTAAACGATAAACAGTAAATTCCTATTGTCATATTTATACTCTCCTATGTTTACTTATATTTTAACATAGGTACATATCTTTATCAAGAGGAATTTTTATTCCCTCTCAATAATTTTTTTATAATATGCCAATATAATTTGTTCACCCTCAGCTTTACTACAAATGTCTAATAAGCCATCTAATAAATTATATATATTTTCTATACTAGCTGGTATACTAACGCCTTCTCTGGAAGCATGCCACTCTCCACTATAACTAAGAAAATACTTGCGTAGTTGTATATAGGTAACTTCTCTAAAATCATTTACTACTAGCTTAACCTGAAAACCTTTTTCTAAGTTTTCTTCGATTAAGCGTTCGTAGAGTATATTACTGTCCACTATACTTGCACTCCAAGTTCACGAACTTGTTGTAGGCTGGCCAATTCATAGTGTGGTTGCCAACAGTATTGACGCTGCTTATCATCCATTAGCCAAAGATGATAAATATGCCCATGTTTAGGGTCAAGCTTTTCACTATGCACTTTAGCTAGACTAACGTAGCGAGTGCTCCAAACTGTTTCGCCAATCTCAAACCGATCGCGCATAGCTCCATCTGGTACAAGCTGTGGATTAAAATACGTTTGACCTGGTATGCGAAGCGGCACGTTATATTCTTCTAGTACCTGTTTAACTATAGTTACTCCGCGATAAGTACTTTTAGTAATACTATCAATAGTAGCACCACTAAGATATTCTTGTATAATAAATATCTTTTCATCTTTGGTAACAGCCTTACCACGCAGTTTAGCGCGCTGTTCAGCGCTTCTACGCTGACGTTCCTTAAACTGCTCAATGATTGCAGCAAGCCTAGTAGTATTATACGTCATGCCAAGCATTTGGCAAGCATCTTTTTTAGTAATAGGTTTTTTACCTTCTTCTGGCTCTAACAATCTAATAACGCGGCTAAGGTTACTGTCCGTCATTTTTTCTTCTTCAAGCTCAGTCTTTTTACGCACTCTAGCCATTTATCTCTCCAGAAGTAAAAGGCGGCACAAGGCCGCCTAAAGTTATGCTGCTTTCAATACAGTAGCGAAATAAACCGCAGCTTTGCCGGTAAGTTTACCAAGGATGTCGTCGTCAATAGGAGCTCCCTTAGCTTCAATGGCTGCCCTGAGCGATGCGATTGAATCTTCTTTTGAGACGCGTTTACTACCTTCGCTTGACGCAGTTTTAGTTGTCTTAGCTGAACCGGCACTGGAGTCTTTTTTAACATATACTCCAGCCTGTACGAGCACCATGCGTACGCCGTTCGGTGACATTTCAATTTCCTCTGCGATGTCTTTGATGATTTCAGTTGAACTTTCAGGAGTTGGACCTGCCTGTTCATACATTTCAATAACTTTAGCTTTGAGTTCATCTGTCCACTGTGATTGAGTTGCCATTTATTTGTCCTTGTATAAATTAGTTTATTTAGTTTAGATTTTGGGCATTTCTAAAAATTCGTTGATTTTGGCTTGTAGTTCTGTTAAGCTGCTTGCAACTGCTCTGTAGGTAACCATATTACCTTCAGTAATAGCAAAACCGTCGCACTCAAATAAAAAACCTTGATCATAAACTTGAACTCTAAATCCTGGTACAACTTTTGATAGTTTAGTGTTTATAGCCATAGCTATTTCCTTATTAATGTAAGTTCTGTGGATAATCTGTAGGAAATCTACCAGTTTGTACTAAATCTAGGTTTAATAGCTTGGTATATGCTGCCTCATAGCTAGTGACAAGTATGTATAACTCATTACTAGATATTAGACTGTCCGGTAGATCGTGTGGAAAACAATGATTGGCCTTACATAGTTCTTCTATTTTAGATTTTAATTGTATAGCCAATTCAGCACTTTGTTGAAGTGTTATACTATCCCATATTCTAAATGGTTTAGACATATTCTACTTGAATATCACTCATACTTTCAGGCTTGAAACGCCTGTAGTTATGCTTGAGATCAAAGTCCTGTAACAGTTGCATAGTTTCGTCATGTTGACGACGACGTAGTTCGCCCATAGCTTGGGCAAAATTGGCAAATTCATTGTTATCTAAGCTGGTTACGTCCCAACCTTCTACAAATTTGGTAGGCGTTACTAGCTCGATAACGGCACGCTTACTAACTTCACCTGCTTGTTTAGTATAAGTAAATTCTAAGAGTTTCATTGATAGCCTTTTATCGTCAACAGAAATAATATTATACAGTGTTCAGTAGACAAAATCAAATAAAAATTTTTTATTCTTGTTTTAAGATCTCGCTTCTTAGTGCTTGACGGAATAGTTTACCTTTTTCCTCACTAAAGATTGGTATAAACAAGCTAGGTGCTACAAGTATAGATACACAAATATAAACAGCACTGCTTAATATCGGGCTGCGAGTAAATGTATTGTCTATACCTAGACGTCTAGCTTCACCGACTATGGGTACATAAAAGAACAACCAACAACATATACCTGTAGTTACTGCAAATACTAGGTATAGTGTTAGCGCATCCATGCTTGTCGGCCATACCTATCGTGCGCTCTGGCACCAAGTGTGAAGTCTACTCTACTAGTTTGATTGACCTTGACAAATTTTGCAGATTTATTATAGGTGTTTAGTGCATCTAGCTGAATCTTATGATTGCTGTTGAACATATCACGATTAACAAATCCTGCAAACTCCTTGAACAGTTTAGCAATACGGATATTTCCAGGAGTCCACTGCGGATCTTTAGGAGTGCCACGCCTATATTTAATATTTTGTGTGGCTTTAACAGCAATTGTGTCATTTGGATGCTTTTTTATGTGTCGTGTTAATTTGCGTTTGCGATTTGTTTCCCAAACTTTGTTACTTTTATAGCGTGACCAATAGTTCTGGTCACTTTTACTGCTCGTTTTACCCTTGGCCATTTACACCTCAATACAATTAATTAATGATTCCTCAGTGTCCCACAACCAGTCCTGTAGGTCAATAGCGCTGTCAATACCTTCTGGTACGTGATCATAGTCTAAGAAGTTTAACATTGCATCTAGTGGATCTGTACCAAAGACGATCTCTAGATCAATGCCCATATCTTGAGGATGTTGAAAAGCTACCACATATTGTTTATCTTGTTTCATAGTCCTTTCCTTGAATATCGAATAAATATTATAGCAAACTGTGGACAACATGTCAATATAATTTTTTTACAACAAAAAACCCAGCTTAAGCTGGGTTTGGTGTTTGGTGCCCCCTGTGTGAGTCGAACACACCACCAACGGATTATGAGTCCGCTGCTCTAACCATGCATGAGCTAAAGGGGCTTAAGTGTATTGTGTTTCAAACCAGCTTTTTTCTACACTACAAGCCGGACATAAGTAATCTTCTGGTAGTTCTGCAAAGGGTACGGTACGGTCAGGATCATTCTCATAAACATAGTCACATACTGGACAAACGTGAATTTCATTACTCATTATGCCACCTTTGCTAGTACTTGCTTATATTGATTGGCATGCTTTTCTTCTACTTGCTTAAGTGCAGCAAATACTTTTTCAGCTTTAGCTAATCGTTGCTTAAATTCTTCAGCATGTTGGCTGCTTTCTAGTATTTGATTTCTAAACTCGTTAAGAGCAATGGTATCCCTTTCGGCTCTAGCAATTGCCTCAAACTGCGGATACATTTCTGTATACTCGTAGGTTTCACCTGCAATAGCCATCTCTAGGCAAGTTATTGGATTTAAATCGCCATATATTAGTTTAAGATGACCCCAAGCATGTAAGATTTCTTGGTCTGCTGTGTGCTCAAAATGTTGGGCAACGTCTTCCATACCAGCTTCACGACATATTTTAGCAAAGTATCGGTACTTGATGTGTGCCATGCTTTCACCAGCTAGCGCACTCTCTAAATTTTTAATTGTTACACTCATAGTTGTCCTTGTGGTGTGTGGAGCAGATGACAGGACTCGAACCTGCAACGAACAGCTTGGAAGGCTGACACTCTACCGTTGAGTTACATCTGCGATTTTTACTAAATCTACTTTAACAAAGTTATACTTATCCAAGTACCAACGCAGTAGCAGTTTAGGGTCGGTTAATTTAATAAACTCTATTTTATCAATCTTCCCAGTTGTTGTCGTCTTGTTCACTATCATCTTCATCTGATTCTTTATAGTCGCTCATTACTACAAGACTAACGCCTGTATGACTGGCAAGCTCTTCAACTAGAGCTGCGATCTTGTGTAGGAGATCAACGTGATCATAGTGATCGTCTCCATCACACTCAAAACTAACACTCATACCTGCATGTTTAAACTCTAGTTCCATATTTATCCTTTGGTTGTGTTGTGTGGCGGTTGTTGGCTAATAAGGTCAACCGCCTAAACCCCAGCCTAGCTTATGCTGCTAAGGCAAATACCTCATCGTTGGCATTTATTTTGTTTGCGTCTACGGCTAGCTAGTGCTAACCCTACAGCTTCTGCATTGCCGAGTTGTCTGCTACAATACTCTTTACCCCGTCGAAACCATGTCTGGCCCATCAGAAGTATACTGCACTAGCCAGTTGAATACAGCCGACCAGTCTTCCTTATCAGTGAAGTGCAATATACTTCTGGTGGACCAGGCGGGAGTCGAACCCGCGTCCGCAGTACTTTTCTATTAGCTTCATACAACTATAACTTGGTGCTGAATATCGGATTTGAACTGATGACCTACCGCTTACAAGGCGGTTGCTCTACCACTGAGCTAATTCAGCAATAATGTAATAGCCTGTATAGCCTAGTACGAATATTAGGCTAACGGCTTCTAATACAGTAAATGGTTGATGATTATAAAAATTAAGTAATGATCTTTTGATGTTGGCAAAGTTCTTCAAAACAATCCCACAATTTATTAAATTTTACTTCATAAATAGTTTCTAGGCCAAGTAAATAATTTTCAATCTGATCTTGGGTTGGATTAGTTTCCATGTGTTCACGTAAGTGTTTAATCTCCGTAACTACTTCCCAGTTTTTAAGTATTAATTGTTCTAGGTCAAATCGGTCGTATTTCATCTGTTTAGTATAAATTTTAGTCTGTCAGCTGCATAGCTTGCAGCAAAAGCATCTGGTTTAATCATTGCATCAACGCTACAAGTACCACGAATATATCCTATAGCTTGTTGCACTACTTGATTACTAGCAAAACATTCTTGCGGATTAAGATCTAGGTGTATTTCTACATGACGATCCTCAATTACATCTTTAAGCTCTAAAAAGATTTCACTAACTTTATAAACTTCAGTCATCAATCTAATACTAGGCCTATTGCGTTTTTGATCGTAATCACGTTCACGAACATGATAACCAAATATCTTACAACCGTGTTTACCATCAATATGCACTACAATGGCAACTGTGTAGTCAGCCCACCAAACTTTTTCATGACGGGTACGCTCACTGTCTGCACCCAAGTAGATTTTGCTTTCATAACTACTTTGTCTAATGTACTCTTTTACTTCGTTAATATTGAACTGTTTCATTTTATTCTCATAGCTTTTTAGTATAGCCATCTTAATTTAAGGTGGCTATAGTAAAACTCTATTCGTCGGCCTCAACTTTTACATATCTATAATTTCTAGATATTTCTTTAACCATTAATATAAAGTTTTCTCTAGATTCTATAAATTGAGTATAAGCTTGAGCACCATTACTTGCTAGTGCTAGGGCTGATGCTCCTACATCATCTATCCCACTCATTATAATGTTAAAATCTTGGGTATGTTGCTTACAATTTTGTGGATATACTTTTATACTGCTCATTTTACACCTGTGCCTGCCCTGTTATATGCCAACTGTCGTTGAAGATTAATGTTATAGATTCATATGGAGATTGTAATACGATCTCATCACCGTCGTCAATCTTATCTCCATTTTGTGTTACTATATAGATTTTCTTATTTCCAATCTGCTTTTGCTGTGCTTTGATTATAAGCATTTTGCCTATAGGCGGATTTTCTGGTAAATATATTTCTATGCTTTTTTCGTTTAATACTCCAATGTAACAATCATCTGGTTGAACATAGTAAGTTTCTTTTATTATACGAGTAGGTAGTATACAACTAGCTGTACTAGAGCCATTACTGCCTTGCGCACCTTGCGCACCTTGTGGTCCTTGTGTACCAACAATTGTTTGTCCTTGTTGGCCCTGCGGCCCTTGCGTACCCTGCGGCCCTTGTTGACCGCTGCTGCCTTGTGCGCCTTGAGTACCACTATTACCTTGTGGCCCCTGCAAGCCCATATTACCCTGCGAACCTTGTGGTCCCTGCGGCCCTGATTCCCCACTACCACCTGTATTAATTATAACATCATTATCGTTTGCAGTTTGACCTTGCGGTACAAATACTGGTGGAGGTGCACTGAAGAACCATGGCGGTGGAAAAAACATTTGATTCTGATACATATAACCTCCAATAAAGCGCCTCCATAACTTTTGGTTATGGAGGCAATCAAATATTAAAGGTTATCGAATATTTGTGTTTGTGTTTGCTGGGTTAGCGGTTTGTGTTCCACTACCAACATTAATGGCACTATTAGTGCTTTGAATGTTTTGTGCAAGACCCCAAAGCACATTGTAGAGCTGTCCCCACTGTGCTTGTTGCTGTTGCTGTTGTTGCATCTGGTTGATGTTATTGGTTGTGGTAACTTCAACGCCACGGGTAGCTGCACCTGTGTCTAGCTTAGCTTGCAGAGCAATAATAGCTGCGTTAGCGTCTGTAAGTTGACGGTTTAGGGTCGCCTCATACTGTTGTGTGATAAGAGCACGAGTCTTGTCGCCATCATTAGTAATGTCTTTGCTAAGTTCATAGCGGTTTTCCATTACTTGCTGCTGTAGACCATTTAACTGTTGTGCGAGTACCATTGTACCGGCATTAACAGCCTCTTTAACACTATCTGTACGAGCAGCTAGGCTACTAGTGACACTATTAAGTTGTGCTGTAATAGCTGCGCTTTGTGCTGCTTGGCTAGCTTCCATAGCGGCTGTACCAACAGCAACGGCTTTGTCAACTTGACCAATACTTTGCATTAGGCTCATGTTGGCTTGATCTTGCTCGGGTGGATTGCGCAGAACTGCACCACCTCCAGCACCATCACTACCAAATAGGTTACCGTTGTTACGCAGTAGTGATCCTAGGATAAGACCACCAATAAGGCCACCACCGCCAAATAGGCCGTCGCCGCCACTCATCATCATACCAGCTGGTGTAATACTTTCTGCCATTTTAAACTCCTTGTTTTTATAATTATAATGGAGATTTGGCATGTGTTACTGGCAGGTAACTCATGCCAGTAAAAGCTACTGTATAGTAGCTTCAAACATTTTTTGTTTAGGAATTATACTTTCATAGTGATTCATTGTTAATCGCACTCCACCTTCTGCCATTTCGCTTATGCGTTCAGCCATAAAGTGTAGATCTTCATCACTAGTTTTTTCTTCTCTAATAAACTCAAACAGTCGCAATAACAGTGGAACGCTTAGTCTACAGCACTCCATTTCTTGTGTAAATTTTTCCTTCATGGTTTTCCTTATTATTTTTATTATAAACCATATTTATTTAGTGTGGAGCTTCCATTTGATCTAATAAGTAATTATATACCTTGGTTCGCCCACTGCTAGTATGCCATAAATCGTCTGGCGTTTCCATATCAAAAGCACGATTAGGACTAGCCCACCAACGTGCTACTAGCTCATCACTACCTAATAGTGCTCGTAAAATGCTATTTGCTTTTTCTTCAATAGTTCTCATAGTTTTCCTTGGTAGGGAAGACCGGAGTCGAACCGGTACGCCTTTCAGCGATTGATTTTAAGTCAATTGTGTCTACCTGTTTCACCACATCCCCAAACTAGACTTCAATACTGCCACGACTGTGTATAATGTATACGCGATTATAGCTGCTACGTAAATATTCAATATCACGAATACTACAATATGGTCCAGATTGAATACGAAAGTCTTTACCCGCCTTCCAATCTTCGATAATCTCTTCACGGGTTTGCATCCATTTTCGCCAGGGAGCTGGCGTTAAGTATAGGTTGTCAAGTAGTTGCTGTACAGCCATTTGCTTTCCTTTACTGTGTAAAATAATATTATACACCCTAAAGGAAAATAAATCAACTGTAAAAATTTTGTTGCGGAGGTTAAGGCCTCCGCAACAGCTACTTACTGTTACCACCAACTACATATGTTTCCATAGCTTTAGCTAAGTCTATAGCTTCTTGCGGAGTATATATTGTTGGCATAAAAGTTGTATAGTTGTCTATAGGAATACCTTGTTTAAGTTTATACTCAAAGTAAAGCATTGCAAATTTCTTTTGAGTACGAAACTTGCAATCTAAGTATTCCATTGCTTCCTCTAGTAGTTCTTCACGTAATTCATGTATATCTGCCATTGTAGCCCCTTTTTATTTTTATTATCGGCACGGCACTTACCAGCTGCGTGGATCAGTATGGTGATACCAAACACGCTCTAGGTATTCTATGTCAGCCATTGACTTTGGGTTGTTATCTTCTATAAATTTTTGTAGCGAATAAGGCTGGCTGAAATATTCCTGTACTCGCTGCCAAAGCTCACTTACTATTAACGAAACCATACAGCTTTTTAGCCTGCTCAATAACATCTTCAAAGCTATACATTTTTGGCATAAATTCTTCGTACTTTTGCTGTACGGCAATGCCATTTTTTAGTGCTTCGTCAAATGCTTTGCGAGCAAATTCTGTATTGATTTCAAACTGCTTGTCTAGGTACTGCTTGCTCATGTCCAGCAATTGAGCGCGAATTTCAAATGGATTCATAGGTTGTCCTTGTGTTGTGTGTTCATTAAACGTTGAGCTTTACGCCACTGACCGCTACGTGTTAGTTGGGTTGCCCATAGTGCTTGGCAAAATGTTGCCCACCAGTTCATTGCCAACCCCTATAGTTCATGTAGCGGCGTGCTCTGGCTTGTCCACTTTGCTCTAGTGCATGAAATATCTTTTTGCACCAATAGCATATTTGTTTAGGCATATTTACCTCCGTGTGTGTTGCTAGTTTTAACTAGACTAGCTACTAGTTTTTACATCTTTGGTTTCTTTTTGTCTGGTTTCTTTTCAGGCTTCATTGGTTCTTTATCATAAGGTTTTTTAGCCATATCAGTTCCTTTTGCATTTTCTCTAGCATGAATAGCTTGCTCAGCTTCTTTGCAAGCACCTAGTGTATCAAACTGGCAATTACCTGCTTTGCCATACTTATATTTACCATTACTACATTTATAACAAGGCATTATAGTGGATCTATTTTTGTTAGTGTTTTAACCTTATGTCCAACAATAGTATCGCTAGGTTTATAGCCATCACCATCCTTTTGATAGACGCGTATAAGCGCACCAGGATCTTCAGGTGTGCCAGTAATTTTAAAGCTACTACCAGGTATGTCTGCTTCACCACTGGTAATTATTCTAGTAATTTTACCACGAGCTGTACCACCGCTTGACGACCAACTAACACTATCTCCACGTTTTACAGTGCCAGGTTTGGCTTTTTGCACAGCATTAATCATTGTATTGTAAAATTCTAGTTCATAGATTCTGTCCATATCAATCCTCCATATTGTGGTACCCTCTGTTTACTACCTAGGCCGCTAAGCCCGTGCCCTAAACTTACATAACTTCATGACGGTTTGCTATACTTTAGGGTCAGACACGATTACTAGCTACTATTCCGGTCTTCGCTAACAACAGACTCTGCAATGTTCCGGTTCATCCGGCTACGAGCAAAGAGCACCACAATACGGCCTACTTAGTGTAGGCCTGTACTACTTGTTGAAATACTAAATCAAATTCTTCTTTAGTACAACCAATGTCATTTTCAACTAATTCGTATAATCTATCTTGTCGTAATAACATATTCTCGGCAAGATAGTAACAAATTCTTTCTAGGATTTTTGCGTCCATTTTACAAATGCCCGTGATGCAAGATTTTTCTGCTTACTCTCGCACATAATGTCTGCCCAACTACTATGGCTAGCAGCCCACTCATTTACCCTGTGGTTCCAGTAGTAATCACTATGTGCTCGCAATTTAGCTGACGTAAAACCCATGCTTGTAAGTAGTTTGTAGTCGGGCAGTTCGTCTGCTGTGTGGTCGACAAGCACATCTTCTCTGGATACTGAATAGTGTACAACAGGTCTAATACCTCGCCACGAATCTTTAACCAGTCTAATTCGCTTGTCGTCAGGCTCAATGTATTCTCCTTTGCTGTATATCCAGTGGTGGTGTATGTCTAGGACTAGGGCACAGTGATCTACGAGTTCTAGACTATGCTCTAGACCCCAGGTATATTCTGCATTTTCAATTGTGATAATATTACGTGCTTCTGGACTTAGTTTACTACACGCTTGTATAATTCCAGCTGGCCCGCGTTTGCCGCCAATATGAACATTACACTTAAAGTCCTGAAACTTACGGCCATAGCCCATGTAACGGGCGATGTCAGTATGATACTCAAACTCAACAATGCTGTTATCAACAATTCCATCATTTTCACTTGCCAATACACAAAATTGTCCAGGGTGGAAACTGAGGCGTACGTCTTTGCCTCGTGCAATATCGCCTACTTTGCCTAGGTGTTTTTCTAGGTAGGCAACTACATCACTTTGAAAGTAAAACCACATCCAGTCTTCGTGTGTATAAGCTGGAAATAGGTCGCTGCTAATGCGAAACTGACGCTGATCCCTAGGCAGGTTACCAACCCACTCTACCTGTCGCTTCAGTGTTTCGCAGTTGTGGTGTATAATTGTCCAGATTTTTTCTGCTGCTTTATCCTTAGTTTGCTTGTTAAGATATGTTAGTGTTGTAGTAGTTGTATTTAATTTTTTATCGGCTTTGTCATGCTCGGTTTGAATCTTGCAAGCAAAACCTACGCGTGGTTGTTGTATATCAAATGTGTGCATTATTATTGTGGCCAACGATTAAGTGGGCAACCATTAGTTATTCGTTTGTTATAGATTGAAACTATTTTTTCGGTTTGCTGACAGGTATCCATAATCTTGTTATAGCTACTACAAGTATTACAGATTTTTGTTCGCACTGCATAGAGTGTTTGTTGTTGTTCCATAGTTATTGGTGCCCCAGGCGAGACTCGAACTCCCACGCCGTTAACCGTACCTGTTTCCTTTAATAAAATTTTCTTTTGCAGGTAAATACTGTAAATTTGCTAATACATGTAAACCACTAACAGTTTTACCTATTAGAGGTATGATATGGTCAACATGATAACCTTGTGGACAATTTGCATAAAATTGATTAATTTCGTCAGTTTCTGTCCAGGAAACAGCTCGTTGTTTTCTTTTAAATTTAGCTACAGCATTTCTAGCTTTAATTTTGCCAGCATTTTTAGTGTATGATTTTTGATGACTGGCATAATATTTGGAATAACTTCCTTCGGCTTGAGCTGCTCTGCAAATTTTGCAGTGACTAGTTATACCAGAAATATTATTAACATCTTTATAGTATTCAGAGTATGGCTTTATTTGATTACATTTACCACATAATTTGTACTCTATAATTGACAAAAAATAGTAAAACCAAGTTTCTTCGCCGCCGTTTAATTTAACTTCTGGAAAGTTTCTTTTCATAACTCTATGAAAAGTTTGTTCACCAATTTCTGGAAAGCATTTAAATGCCGGTATTTTACCATTACTTTCTATAATTCTTTCTATTAATTGCCCATAGGTAATCTCTAGACAATTTCCGTGTTTTTGCTTAGCTACATCGTCGTAAAACAAATTTAATTTATCTAATATTTGATATACATACATTTTAAAATTCCTTCGTAATATTTATATTATACTACGTGTATATCAAATTTTCAATTTAAAATTTTTGGTACCCATGGTCAGATTCGAACTGACACGACCTTCGTTCTAAGCGAAGTACCTCATACCAATTGGGTTACATGGGCAATTATTAGTTTGGTTTGATTGCAACAACACTTTCTTGTTCAATCATTTTTATAATATCCTTAGTTAGCTTATACTCGCGCTCAATCCATATTAACTTTTCAGTAATTATCTCAAGCTGCTCGCGGTAGTAGGCTAGCTCCTTTTCTTTTTGTTCTTTAATAGCATATACATCGTGTAATAATACTATTTTACTCATCGTTTAAGGTTTGCCTTATAGTTACGAATATACTCTGCATCTAGAGATGCATAATCACGAAACTTATCTTTGCCATATGTATCATAGGTCTTGTTGGCAATTTGTTCAAGACGTAATAACCCCTCAATATCTATTGATGGCACTTTAGTAAAACGCCATAAGTAGGCATCAATTAAAAATTCTCGTGTATAACCTGCCATGTTAAACTCCTAGAATGAATAACAATTATATCATGGCGGAGGTTTAGGGTCAAGTTAAAAAATCTAATTGTTTGAAGTTTGTATACAAATTTCGGACAAATTTTATAGGCCAATTAACTTAGCGCAATAGCCACATATAGGATTATCGTCTAAGTCTGGTATTAGTTTGGTTGACCAAACACCACAGTGTGTGCACTGATCTATGTGTTTGGTTAACTCGTGAACATCTATGGTATCCATGTCTATACCAAGATCTTTACAAACCTGGTATAGAGGTTTGTAGGTTTTATTTAGATTGTTCTTTAGTTTTGTGTACATCTACTTTATAACGGTCATCCAGCTCAGGATGTGTTTTCTCAAATTCTAGTAGGAACATAATGCAACAGGCTGCATGTGCTAGATGACTAAGCCCCGACTCAGGGTCTTTGTCTTCGCCGTCATTGTAGGCCATAATATGTCGCATTGCTGCGGCTAGTGGTCTGCTCCAGGCAAAACCATCACGCCAGTTGTGTGCATGATATTTATCAGCACCAAATTTTAATACTGCTGCTGTTTGTAGGAGCGCTTCACTACTCAATAAGTTAACAGGCAGCTTACCGCTATCAAACTTCATTGCACTGCCACCACCTGCAACTGTCTTGTTAGAAGTGGTCATCTTATTCCAGTCAAAGGAAATATTTTGTGGACTAGGGTCTGTGTTTACGTTAATTGTAGGTTGCGCAGCCCAGCCGCTAATACTAATAATATCTTCTGCTCCATAGCTTGAATAGCTTAATGTACTAGGAGTAATATCATTATATATACTAGTAGTAAATACTGCTCCTTCATATCCAGGATGGTATGGGGCTTCTTCAACTAATTTTTTAGCCGTTGCGCTATTAGCTGGTGGTACAGTAGTATTAAAAAATAAATTTAGCTGCTGATCTTCTGAAAATTGTTCGTGTTTAGGCATAATAGTAAAAAGGGGGCTAGCGCCCCCTAGGTTAGTTAATTGTAATTAATTTAGGTTTTTTACTATCAGGAACTATTTGTTCTAGATAGATGTTAAGCATACCGTCTTTATATTCTGCATGTTTAATTTTAATATGGTCTTGTATATACAAGCTCTTCTCAAAACTACGCATTGCCAATCCTCTATACAAGTATTGTCTACCTGCTTGCTCCACTTTACGACCGCGGATTGTCAATGTGTTCTCGTGAAGTTCTACAGTTAGCTCGTCCCGTGAAAATCCAGCAGCTGCTAACTCTACAAGCCAATTATCATCATCAATTTTTACTACATTGTGTGGTGGATAAGTTTTTGTACTAGCACGAACATTATCCAGTTGATTAAAGATTCTGTCGAATCCGATTAAAGCATGGTTTACTAAATCTAATTGTGTCATAATTTCTCCTTGTTTACTAAGCGAGTATGAAGGGGTTTTCCTAGCTTACCTTCCAGCTAGCCTCTGACTTTATAGTGAGCAACCCTCAGTAAAGGGATTTTTAATCTCGGCATCTAGTTGTCCCGGACTCTATTACTGTAGCAGCCTTCGATACTAGATTATAGCTTGTTGAGTTGTTTAATATGTACGTAGTCAACAGCCTAACACTACGTTTAAAAACTTACGCGTACTCCTGCTCCAATAGCAGTTTCCTTAATATCTTGCGTACTTTTGCTAATGCCAAAATTAGCACTTAGCTGTTTGGTAATAGGCGTGCTAACACCAATAAAAGTTACTGTTTGCTTGGGGTTGTTATCGTCCCAGTTAACGCGAGTTTTAGCACCAGCATAGGCAAATAATTTGCCAATAGGCATGCCACCGCTAACCCCTAACAATCCGTATTGAAAACTTTTAGCTCCATTATATCCAAGATCGTGACCAATGCCAACAAATGGACTAACTAAACCCAATGGCTTGCCTGCGGTTAATTCTACACTGTGTACCATGCCGCCGCCACTAAAACTAGCTGTTCGAGCCTGCATCATTGTATTTAGTCCAATAACTTCGCCGCCAGCACGAATATAATGTGCTTGACTGTCCCTGCCGCCTTTAGCATCTGCTTTTACATTATCTAGATCATAACTGATCCACGCTGCTTGTGCAGTACCAAATCCCAGAGCCATAGCAATACTTAAAATTGTTTTCTTCATCAATTTACCTTAAAAATTAAACCGAACTACTATTATACCTTTTATCATAAAACTTTTCAAGTGAGATTTTTTCTAGGCTTGAGCAGCGCCCCACAATCTCGTGTATGCTTAATTTCTCTAACAATGTCGTAGTTAATCTCTTTGGCTAGTGGACTAAATGGATAACGCCTGCAGTAATCTTCATATGCAGGTAATAAGGTGCTTACTATAAGATGTTCTAGCTCTGCCGTGTAATTGACAATTTTAGACATTTGTTTCCTCCATTCACTATATTATAGCAGCCTGGCAAACATTTGTCTAGCACAATTTTTTGCATGTTGGCGCCGGCCACAAGATATTTGTACTTGAAGTTTTTTTGCCAATCAACTATAATAGAATTATCGCAACTTTTATTACAGAAAGGAACCACAAGTGAGCATAGCACAGCTATTTATAGCTAGTGTTATTGTCCTATTACTGTCTTTCCCACAAGTATCAATAAAATTTGGTGAAACACCTATAAACTATTATTATGCCTTAGCACATACAAAACAAGACCTAAACTGCCTAGCAAAAAACATTTACTTTGAAGCGCGTGGAGAAAGCTATAAAGGAAAAATAGCAGTAGCCCAAGTAACCCTAAACCGTGTTAAACATCCAGAGGATTTTAGCAAGACTATATGCGGTGTAGTCTACCAACCTGACCAGTTTAGCTGGACTAAGTTGCCTAAACAGGCTATTCTAGACACAAAACAATGGGAGACGTCTTTACATATTGCCCAAGGAGTTCTTAGCGGAAGAATTTTCCTAGAAAACTTTAATGCACTATATTTTCATGCACAGCATGTTAAACCGTATTGGAGAACTAATAAAAAGCATATACGTACAATAGGCAAACACATATTTTATGTTTAATGGTGGGGTAGCAAGTTAAAATATTAGCTTGCTACCCCTTTGCATTGATGGTATAATATATAATCTTAAAAATTTAAAACTACTATGAATACAGCACACATTTGGTGGGCAACACCAGAAATAGATAAAAATATAGCGCAAATTGCGCGCGTAAGTAATCCACAAAATCAAATGAATAGTGAATATCGCGGATTACTAAAGTATATGATTAAGGAAGGCCATGTTAGTCCATTTGAAATGGTTAATGTTTGCATGGAAATTAATACAACACGTGATATTGCTCGTCAGATACTACGCCATAGGTCGTTTAGTTTTCAGGAGTTTTCGCAGCGTTATCAAACGGTTGAAAAATTGGGTCAGTTAGACACAACGCGCGAGCCTAGACGTCAAGATAAAAAGAACCGTCAGAATAGTATACCACTAGACTACTTAGTTGATGCAGATCGCATATTAGGGTCACAGTGGGAGTATAGGTTGAAGACTATTGCAGAAGATGTTCAACGGCATTACGATTGGGCTATTAGTGCAGGCATTGCCAAGGAACAAGCACGTGCAATACTTCCAGAAGGATTAACACCTAGTCGCATGTACATGAATGGTACACTACGCAGCTGGATATTCTACCTAAAGCAGCGGCTAGATCCTAGTACTCAAAAAGAGCATAGATTAATAGCTAAATGTGCGTATAATGAACTATGCTATATTGCGCCTGTAACAATGAGTGCATTTTTTGGAGAAGATGATGTACAAGTATAAAATTTGGTTAAAATTAGAAGAAACCGGAGTTTTAGAAACTGATATGTTTGCAGATAGTGATTATCAACTTAAATTATTAGCTGAAGCAAAATACGGCACAGACAAACTGCTGGGATTTGCAAAGTTAAACGAAAATAATGAATATCGTTCTGTACACGTATGATTTTGAGCCTATTACAGTTATAGACCTACCAATGTGGTTATTGGAAGCACTAGAGCGAGAGGGCACTATTAAGGTTGCTGTAAAACGCCCTATTACACCTGATTTTATATCTAAGGTGGCAGTTGGCTCGGTTGAGGGTCCTGAAACAGTTACTATTGAAGCAAAACGTTTGCGTTGGAGCGATGGTGACACAAAACTGATATATGTTACTAAGGATGATGTGTTAGCATTAACACTAAAACCTGAGTGGCTGCCAGGTCAGGTATTGCAAGTACAAAATTATACTGCGGCGATTAATTGGCTTAGTAAACAACTAAAGATATTAGTGAAAAAATATAATCTTGACGGCAATGCCTAGGCCATGTATAATATATTTTTATTTGATCGAGTATAGCCATGAAAAAATACCGCACCAATAAGATTCCTAAACTTGTGCCGCCCCCAGGTCGCACTATGAATGACCACATTCCTAGTCGCGATAGCGGTGTAGGTGTGGGTGCTAAGCGTGCAAGTCCGGTTTATACCGGCGGCAATATTATTGGTATTGGTACACTACACAAATCAAATGCTGTGCCTATCTTTAGCCAACAAGAGGCCCGTGACATTAGTGCAATGCGGAGGTAATATGCGGTTAACAAGAAAACAAATTGAACAATTAGCGGATATTGTAGATCACTTCCAGGAAGTTGAACTATATGAGCTGTATGAAGAACATAGTAGTGGCATTGGCCCAGTTGTAAAAGTAAAATTTTCACTTTTTGGCAAGACCAGTGATACTAGCGTAGATATAACTGATGTGGAGAGTTGGTAGTGGATATACCTGTACAAAAGAAATTTATTGACTGGTTTTACAACAAACCTTTTCCCAGCTATGATAGTAAGCGAAACCGTAATGGCTTTTTAGAAGAAATGTTAGATTGTGGTAATGTTAGTCATGATAGTCTACAATACTGGGTACAAGAAGCATTTCATCAAGGTGCTAAAGCACAGCAGGAGCTAGACAGTGAAAAGTAATCTTGGACAAATGTGGGGCGGTATGCCACCACCGGAAACTCGTGCTCAGCAAGATCTAGAAACTAAACTATACAAGTTGGAGCAAGAGATCATGGAATTAAGGCAATTAGTATACAAACTAATACCACCAGTGCAGCCGGTGCGACCTGCAACTTACAGAGGTTGTCAAGTATGTGGCATGACTACTGAGCGTAGTATGGGTTACGTATGTCCACACTTTGGCTGTCCCACTCGTGCAACCTCTACTAGTGTACAACCAGCCTCATACCTAGACTTAAGCAGAGAACAAGCATAAAGGAACTAACGTGAAAGTAATTATTGGCCCATATAGAGACTGGTTTGGCCCGTATCAGCTAGCTGACCTGCTTTGCTCGTGGGTCAAGGAAGTTAAAGACAAAGATGGTAACTTAGACAAGCCACAATGGGTACATAACTTTGGCGAATGGCTTGCTGAGAAGAAGGACGGTAGCCCTACTCTACTACATAAGTTCTTGTTATGGGTAGATAGCAAGCGTGAACGACAAGTGTATGTAAAGATTGACCCTTGGGATACTTGGTCAATGGATCATACCCTAAGTCACATAGTTGTACCCATGCTTAAACAATTGCAAGCAACTAAGCATGGTGCCCCACTGGTAGATGATGAGGATGTGCCAGAGCACTTGCGTAGTACTAGTGCACCTCCAAAAGAACATGATTATGATGTTGATGACAATCACTTTAAACGCTGGGACTGGGCACTAGGTGAGATGATTTGGGCCTTTGAACAAAAACTAGATAATAATGGTGACGACCAGTTTTATACTCATCCTACTGAGGCGGAGAAGGTTGGCAAGAGCTTTCAGGAACAAATTGAGCTGATTAAGGTTGATCATGAAGGCTTAGACGCCTGGCAAGCTCGCAAAAGCAATGGCTATAGACTATTTGGTAAATACTATGAAGCACTGTGGGACTAACTATGGAAATACTACTTGGAATCGGCATATTCTTTTTAATAGTAGGTTTAGTAGTTTGGCGGCTTAGGGTCAGCCAAGAATTGGAAGAGCGCCGCATTTGGGCCGCACATACTGAACGACAGTACAGCGAGTCCTGGCCATGGCCAAAAAGTGACAAATGATTGAGGGGCTTTTGGAAATCATGTCCTTAAAACTATGGTTGTTTGCCATAACAACTATAGTTGTAGCAACAGGTGCTTGGGGTTATGAGTACTATAGGTGGAAACGTCGAAGATTATAGTATTGACACACATGCCAAACTTCTCTATAATATTATATATTGATTGATTAAACAAAACACAACGCACCGTTCGTCTAGCGGTCTAGGACAACGCCCTTTCACGGCGTAGATCACGGGTTCGAATCCCGTACGGTGTGCCAAACAACTCCGGTGTAGTATAATGGCAGTGCGGCGGTCTCCAAAACCGTTAGTGGGGGTTCGATTCCCTCCCTCGGAGCCAAACAATGGGCTGGTAGTGATAATGGTAGCACAGGGGCTTTGCAAGCCTTTAGTCGGAG
>Ga0214917_10000355_pt1 | contig 59718 bp, 56 predicted proteins | sample LL_1208_BB_MetaG_FD_177983 | JGI IMG/M metagenome (GOLD analysis project Ga0214917, IMG submission 177983) | Freshwater microbial communities from Lake Lanier, Atlanta, Georgia, United States - LL_1208_BB | ecosystem: Environmental > Aquatic > Freshwater > Lake | place: USA: Georgia | collected... | reverse complement strand
CCTTATTCATTTTCTTTTTCTGACTTGATATAACCTAGTGCTCTTATTGCCGACTTTCCACACTTTATAGCCCTCTGGAAGCCATGAGGCTGCAGGATTCTTGTAAACCAAGACACCACAAAAAAGCCTCATAGATTCAGCTTTCTTCGCATTCCATCAGCTTTTCTCTACCCCAAATAAATTGGAGCGTGAGAAGAGCGTGAGAATTTTAACGAACGATGCTGAAAGATGCTGACAAACGATTAAGGGAAATGAACTGATTTCCGAATGAAAAATCCAAGTGGCGTTGATTTTATTGATGTTTCCACTTGCGTGGCTGGGGGTTCGATTCCCCCCACCTCCACCAGTTTATTTAAGTGATATCATTTTGAATCAGATCTACCTTGTTGTTCTTACAAAAAAATATGTAAAAAGAACATTTCATGGGAATTGCAATGGTAATGCCATTGGACTTTTGGTCCGCCCTGCTCTGGCATCGCCTGTGCACTTCCAATTCGCAAAAACTTAAAAGGAGTTCCTATCCGGAGGATAAAACAAAACAACCAGCTCCTCCCATGAGCAAAGAGCCGGAAAGCAAGGTGAGCGAGAAAAAAGAAGAGTGTCACTCCGAGGATGAGCCCAAGAAAAAAGCATCCTGATCATTAAGGACCTTAAAGATGCTCTGGACTATTTCATTTAGAGCAATCTTTTATTTGGCATAAGAATCGCATCCTGACCCCATGTGCTAGAACCCCTCGTAGAAGCTGTTGTGAGTGCACTTCCCAATGCTGTTGTTATCTTCAGCCCGCAGGGAAATGTCCTGGCGTACAATTCCAAGGCGCTGGAACTCTTTGGGTTCAACTCCATGCAGGACAAAAGCGTCGAGGATTTGGCCCAAACCTGCACGTTAGAGAATGGCTCTCCAATTGCGTCGTCCATTTTTGTGTCACCACAAGCAAATGAACCTCGCAGATTCATGATTCGTTCGAAGAAAACCGGGAAGTGGATCCTAGTCTATGCCTCCCCTGTTGCCTCAGATGGGGCCCAACAGGGGAAAAACAAAGTAGGTGCCATCACCATTTATAGCGAGAAAACGGAAATCGTTAAAAATCTCAGTAAACTCAGCCGAGAACTACAGCAAAAGACCAAATATCAAGTAAATATTGAAAAACCACTTTTGGAAGCTATCAAGCTGCGTGATGACTTTATCTCAATGGCCTCACACGAACTAAAAACACCACTCACTTCAATGAAATTGCAAGCTGAGATTGTAAAACGCAAGCATAACGAAACTCAGCTCACTCGCGATCAGCTCGATAAACTGTTTTCAACCTGGGAGGAACAGCTAGAGCGGCTTAATTCCCTTATTGATGGCATGCTTGATGTTTCAGCACTGAGCGAAGGCAAAATAAAAACCCATCCTTGCAAGCTGGATTTGGGGAAAGCAATCAAGTCCCAAGTGGGCCGCTTCTATACCGAGCAAATCTCGTTCATTAAAAAGAAGCAAGTCATTGGGACCTGGGATCCCCGGAGAATTGATCAAATAGTCTCTAATCTGCTCACCAATGCCATTAAATATGGCCACAAAAAACCGATTGAGATCATTCTCGACCAAGATGGAAACTCAGCTGTGATTGAAGTCACGGATCATGGAGAAGGAATTGCGCGCGAGAACTTCGAAAAAATATTTAAGCGTTTTGAACGCGTTCCAAGTGATATCTCGGTGGGCGGCATCGGACTTGGACTTTATATCGTCAAACAAATTGTAGAAACGACTGGAGGCAGTATTGCCGTAAAATCTAAGAAGGGAGAAGGATCAACCTTTACGGTTAGAATCCCCCTCTCGTCATGAAAACCATCCTTTTGGTTGAAGATGATATTTTTATCCGTGAATCTCTTGCCGAGTTGCTTAAAATGGAAAACTATCGCGTGGTGGTTGCTCCTGACGGAGAAAAAGCCAAAAGATTATTGTTGCAAGGATTCATTCCAGACTTGATTGTGCTCGACCTTCTCATGCCGGTGATGTCCGGAGAGCAATTTCTTCAAGACGCAGAGATTCAGGCCCTATTAGAACTTATTCCGGTTGTCGTATTAACAGCCGGACTCATCAGTGGATTGCCAAAAAAAATAGTAAGAGCAATCATCGCAAAGCCACCTAATATTCAGGAACTCCTTCAGACAATAAAGAGATTGCTGAATGATTGAGAACTCTCAATAATCGTTGAACGCGGCAACTGCCGAAGCACTGGGCCTATGTAATTGTTATTATTGTATTTTGCTGGCGCCCACAGTTTCCGCATCATCCCTCCATAATAATCAACTATACTCGAGTGATGTTCTGGTTCTTTCGCCTCAGCCTATTGCTTTCCGCTTTATCTTTGGGAACCCCCTCCTTAGAAAATCATGCACACCATTTTCAAAACCCATCGGATGTTATTTCCGTGACCGTGGTGCTGTTTCCTCATCTTTCTGATAGTTTCTCTGAACATGAAACTTATAAAGAAGAATCAGAGGAACTTGCAAAAGATTTCTCTACTCCAGCATTCAACGTAAAAAGCAATTCAATTGCGCATACCCATCCCACTTCTGAACTGCAGACTTTCCTTTCTGCTTTTTGGGGTCGCCTTCAATTTTTGAACATTCCTCCTCCCGCTGGGATCGCCTAAATAAACTGACTCATCACCATCACTTTCATCTTTAAAAAAACATGAGGCAATCATGCGTAGCTTTTTATTAAAACATTTTCAGTGGGAACTCTTTAAAAACAATTTGAAAAAGGAACTGATTTCTGGCTTTATTGTCTTTCTAGTAGCGCTTCCTCTTTCTATCGGAATCAGTCTGGCCTCTGGCGCTCCTGCGACTGCAGGAATTTTTGCTGCAGTGGTCGGCGGTATTTTAGGCAGCCTCATGGGCGGAGGCCATGTGATGATCAACGGTCCAGCGGCGGGCCTAATTGTCGTTATACTCACTTCGATTCAAACACTCGGCCAAGGAGATGTTCAGGCGGGCTTTAAACTCACGCTTGCAGCTATTGTCTTTTCAGGAGTCATTCAAGTGGTCCTAGGAGTATTTCGATTGGGATCGCTCGGTTTTCTGGCCCCAGTTCAGGTCATCCATGGCATGCTCGCTTCTATCGGGGTCACTGTCATTGTGAAACAAGTATATGTCCTCTGTGGACTCAAACCACAGGGCATTGAGACTTTTGAGCAGATCCTTCATTTACCTCACACTGTTTTCAATGCCAACGAAGCTATTTTAGGAATTGGCCTTGCCACGATAGTGCTGATTCTTTTCTTGAGCAAAAGTAAAAATAGATGGATCAAACTTCTTCCTGCACCTCTTGCAGCTGTTTGTGTCGGCATGGGTTTTGATAAATTTTTTGACTTCGAACACCCCCACATGGTGGAGGTTTTTCACCACAGTCTAGGTCAGGTGAGCAATGCATTTCTACTCCATGTTCCTGAAAAACTAACCGAGGGCCTTGTTCAACCCGACTGGTCGATGGTTTCTAAGCCAATCTTTTGGAAAATGACCCTTATGATTTGCTTTGTGGCCTCAATTGAGTCCATTCTCTCGGCAAGCGCCGTTGATAAAATGGATCCGGAGAAACGTAGGAGCCCCCTGAACACCGAACTCATCTCAAAAGGGTTTTGTAATGTTCTTCTGGGTCTGATCGGGGGCTTACCCATCATCACTGAAATGGTTCGTAGCAATATCAATATCAGTAATGGCGCAAAAACAAGATGGCCCAACTTCATTCATGGCCTCCTCATCCTTCTTTTTGTGGCCTTTGCTCCCGGAATCCTCAACCTCATCCCATTGGCTTCTTTTGCGGCTATTCTCATTTTGGTGGGTTTTCGATTGGCAAATCCGAAACAACTCTTTCATGCTCATGAAGTTGGTTGGGAACAGCTTCTGTTGTTTGTAACTACGCTTCTAGTGAGTTTGAAAACAGATCTTTTAGTTGGAGTTTTCTCAGGAATCTTTCTAAAACTTATCCTCAACTGTTTTCGCGCCCGCAGTGTGGTCGATTTGTTCCGGCTCAGAACCTCTCACGAGCTACGGGACCATATTTACATGGTTGCTCTTCAGGGTCCGGTTGTTTTTACGAATCTTTTGGGGTTTAGAAAAGTACTAAAAACCATCCCCAAAAACGTAAAGCAGGTGACACTAGACTTTAGAAAGTCACGGCTGGTGGATCATACCGTTCTTGATTTCATTGAAAGTGAAAAGGGCTTTATGAAAGACCAAGGCGTTCAGGTTCAGATCATTTTTTCCGAGAACCATGTTCCTGCAGGCAAGCACCCTTTGAGTTCTCAAGTGTTGAGGGACTAGAAAATGAAACAACTGATAGACAAGTTGAAACGTTCGCTTCCCGCACAAGCTCCCTTAAAAGACTTTATCGCTACTAACACCCTTTTTGCATTTCAACACTTGCCTTTTCATCGAGGGCTGGAGGAAGCCAGACAGAAGCTTGGGGTGAACACTTACTTAGATGTTTCACACTACCAATTTCTTTTACGTAACCAGGAGATTTCGGAGAATATTCTAGATTGGGTTTTGTATAAAAAAGGGCTCGGGCATTTAAAGTCCTTTCTTGATGAGCTAATTCCTCCCCAAACTGAGGCTTTGAATCCAAGACAGCGTTTGAGGGATTGCTGGAAAACGGAATACCAAATCGATCTCATCACCCACGTCCAACCCATTCTTTTTCGACACCTTAGCCACTATTTGGATCAAGGCATATCCTTTTTTCCAGTGCCTTTTATGGATTTGGGCTTTTGGGGTAGCTTACAGCAACTGGAACAACAGAGTTTTTTTTCTGTTTTTCGAGAAAAAAAATCTGGCCGCTCTTCCCAGTTGCTGCTTAAAACTCCGGAGGAAGCGCTGGAGGGGGCTCTAAAGCTCTTGGTTGGGGATGAAAACCTTTTTGAGAGCTATCTCTTTGAACTGATACAAGAGCATCCCGGTTGGTCTGGCTTAATCTCCGTTTTAGAAGATCACCCTCACCACCTGAACCTCCCGCGACAAATTTCTCTGCTTGAAGCACTGGCCTTTGAGTTGCTTTTAGAACTGGATTTTGTTGATCATAAATTGAACAGCGATGGCAGGGCATTCCAATCTCTTTCCAATTTCAAAGCACCTGAAAGAGACCCTGTGGAAGCTACACAACACATAGATTCCCAAAGCCCTATTCAGGAGGTTTTGCACGAATCCATGGAGTGGACTTATTACCAAGACCTTTTTACGGGTCTCAGAGAAAATATACGAAGAGGCTCTAAAACACCCCAAACGCCACATACCCAAGTGTATTTTTGCATTGATGACCGGTGCTGCTCACTCCGTCGGCATTTGGAGGAAGTGAACCCTCATTTAGAAACTTTAGGTACACCTGGTTTTTTTGGAGTGGAATTTTTCTACAAAAGTGAAACTGAGAAATTTCCGGTAAAGCTATGCCCCGCTCCGTTACAACCTCAGTTTCTTGTTCGGGGATATAATCGATCCAAGGGATCTAAAGGTCAGGGAACAGATTTCCTCCTTTCAAAGATCACACATACTCTTTTTGGCGGTTGGCTCGTCTCTCAAACCTTAGGATTACTCTCAGCCGTTCGTCTGCTCACCAATATTTTTTCCCCTGCCCTTTCCCCGAAAGTGGCTGCCTCTTTTCGTCATACCGATGATCGAATCCAATTCAGGATCCGAAGAGAATCAGAGGAACGTACTCTAGGGACACTAAAGCTGGGCTTTAGCCAAGAAGAGATGGCAGATCGAGTTTACGGGCTCCTCTCCTCTTGCGGAACCATCAACAAGTTTTCACCGCTGATTATTATGCTAGGCCATGGTTCAAGCACTGTGAATAACCCCCATTACGCAGCTTATGACTGCGGCGCCTGCTCAGGAAGACCCGGTTCTATCAATGCGCGAATTTTCTGTTCCATGGCGAATGATCCCGAAGTGCGTGAGCTATTACAAAGACGAGGGATTTCAATTCCCCAGGAAACAACCTTTGTGCCTGCACTGTTTGATACGACACGGGATGAGGTCTTTTTTTACGATATTGAAATGCTGAACCCCTCGCAATCAGCGGCGTTAGATGCCCTCAAGGCTGATTTCTTTGAAGCCCTTCTCAGGAATTCAAAAGAACGATCGCGGCGCTTTGAGGATATCCCTCTGGAAGCAGCTGGTAGTGAGGCGAGAAACCGACTTCAAAAGAAGTCTGTTTCTATTTTCGAGCCCCGGCAGGAATTCACTCACGCTGGAAATGCTGCTTGTATTATAGGGCCTCGAGATCTCACCCGTGGACTCTTTCTGGACAGACGTTGCTTTCTGAACTCCTATGATCCACGGACAGATTCCAACGGAGACATTCTCTGTTCCATTTTAAAAGCGGCTGTCCCTGTCTGTGGGGGAATCAATCTCCAATACTTTTTTTCTCGAGTGGACAATGAAAAGTTGGGTTCAGGCACTAAACTACCCCACAATGTGGTGGGACTGCTTTCTGTGGCCAATGGGACGGAAGGAGACTTGAGACCTGGGCTCCCACTCCAAATGGTGGAATGGCATGATCCGTTGAGACTCATGATCCTGGTATATCAGGAAGCTCCCATAGCCCTTCAAGCTGCTCGGAAAATCGCTGCCACCTTTGAATGGATTCAAAATGAATGGGTTCGCTATGCCTGCATCAGCCCTAGCACTCAACAATTTTTCATTTTTGAATCGGGAGAAATGAAACCTTTTGATTTTTTTGGACCCCCTCCACAAATAGTTCAGAATTCACTTGAACTCGTTTCTAAATCAAGAGGGAATTTAAAAGTGGCTTTGGTCGGGAGAGTGCCATGAACCTGGAATGGCTTATTTACCTCATTTTGATCCTCCCATTTTTAGGAGGGGTGCTCAATTGTTTAATTCCTAAACAAGACGAAAGATCACATGCAGCGATCACTCATGCGGTTGCTGGACTCCACCTCTTGGCGACTCTTGCTACTATTGTTTGCTGGGTAGTCCGAGGGGCGGTTCCCTGGAAAAGCCATGCCATTTCGCTTTACTCCAGTCATGATTATCACTTCGCCCTTTCCTGGGTGGTGGACTGGGTGACCGTTGCCTTTTTAGCAACCCTCTCGATTGTTTCCTTTAGTATCACTCGCTATGCCATTGTTTATCTCGCCAAGGATGAAGGCTATCGACGATTTTTTTCTACGCTCTGTTTTTTTGTATTTGGTTTTTCCGTCGTAGTGCTTGCAGACAACTTTGAAATGCTCTTTGCGGGCTGGGAATTCCTAGGGATCACTTCTTTTCTTCTTATTTCGTTTTATCGCTATAGAGTACGCCCAGTTAAAAACGCATTGAAAATTTTCACCATATACAGATTCGGCGACGTGGGTCTTTTGCTTGGGGCATGGCTATCACAGCTGGTCTGGCATCAAACGTTGAACTTCGATAGGCTTTCAGAGTTCGCTCTTTCCATTGACACACCCCTGGAGAACACAGAAGCCTTGTTCATCAGTCTGCTCATTGTGTTTTCAGCCGCCGCTAAGTCAGCTCAGTTTCCCTTTTGTTTTTGGATTCCCAAGGCCATGGAAGGACCCACACCTTCGAGCGCCATTTTTTATGGAGCTCTTTCCATCCATGTTGGAGTTTATATCCTCCTTCGCATGTTCCCGCTCTGGGGTGGTTTTTTTATTGCTAAGGCCTTTCTTTTTTCGATAGGGCTTCTGACTGTTTTGATTGCTTCAAGCGCCACCCGAGTTCAAGCAAATATAAAAGCACAGATAGGATACTCCTCCCTGATACAGGTGGGCTTTATGTTTTGTGAAATCGCATTGGGCCTAGAAACACTCTGTCTGATTCATGTGATTTCCAATGCTTTCCTCCGCGGGTATCAGCTATTAGTGTCCCCTTCTGTTGTTTCCTATTTAATCCGTTACCACAATGAGGTTCCGGAACGACAGAAACGGGGAATTTTTCAAGGACCACATTGGAATCACCGCCGGATTCTCGCCACTTGGTATTTGTTTGCGTTGCGGGAGGGCTTTTTGGAAGGACTTCTTGAGAAAACTTTCTGGAATCCCATAAAATACATAGGTCACCGGAGCTCTTTTTTATTTCCTAAAGGTCTTCTCTGGATTTTTCTCCTGTTAGGCGCAACTACGGCTGGATTGGGTGTCAGCTCCGCTTTTGCTGCCCGAGTAGAATTCACCACCCCCATCATGGCTTGTCTGGCTATTCTGTCCGTTTTGGCCTCGCTTTCCGAAAGACAATCTGCTCTTCGCGCCTGGTCGCTCCTGGGGCTTACCCAAGTATTTTTAGTGGCCTCAGTGGCCGTAACGGATCATTTTTCTGCCAGAGATCTCTTGATTTATCTTTCGGGTATCGCTCTGTTTTGGCCTCTGGGAGTGTGGGTTTTGAAATCTCTTCCGATTCAGGACCTCTCCGGCTTTCATGGGCTCTACGGGAGTTTTAAGCGAATCGATTTAGTGTTTCTCATTTGCTGTTTAGGAGTGGCTGGTTTTCCCATATCCCCTAGTTACTTAGGTGAGGATTTGATCTTGCATCATGCCACTCAGGAGAGATTGTGGCTCGCACTTCTCATAGCCTTTTGCTTCATTATTTCAGGAATTTCAGCTCTGAGGATTTACTCGAGGCTGTTTTTGGGCCCACCGAGCGATGCCTCGCGAAGGTCGGTTTAGAAGTTTAATCTTGAGCAGCTCTTTCTATTTTAGAGGATATTCAATGATCTGACTGCCGGGTGGCGCTTTGAGCTTGAGAGGTCCGTACAAGGTATTAAACACGGTGGTATCTATACGAAAAAGTGCTGTTCTATGTTTAGATGCAATTGCATGGGAAATATTATCGACGGCCGCTTGAAACTCTTCCATCCACCCAAAAGTGGAGCCAATGGCAGACTTTCCATTCAGCGCTGGATTAAAATCCACGCTTTCAATTGTCACAGCCCCAGAAGAAGTTCTTTTTAAGTTGAGGTGAAATCCAAAAAACCGCTCGGCGATATTTTCAGGTATTCCTGGACTCTTTTTCAATTCCTGTAACAAGTAGGTTAAGTTTTCTTTGGTATCTAATAAAAGCTGAAGCTTTTCAGAACGAGGCTTTGCTAAGTAGTTCTCAATCGCGCGTAATTCACTTTTGAGGATCTGCTCAATGGTGTCACGTTCTGTTATGGAAGATTCCACTTTTGCTTTTGCAGGCCAAAACAAAGTGGTGAGACTGCCATCCACCGTCCGGTAACTCAACCCTTTGGCTAGGCCCTGGCTGCCTTCCGCAGACAAATCAAAAAGCTTCTGGAGCTGTGCGGTTCGAAGGTACGTATAAGTGGGGACTTTGAGCTCTTGCTGATGAGTTTTTTTTGTGAGTTCTTGAGGAACCGTCGGAGTTGCTGCCGTATTGAGCTTTTTGAGTGCTCGCCAACATTTAAAAAGAGTAACGGGCTCCAGGTCCAAGTCGGCGGCCTTAGCCAAAGGGCCTGAGATCATCCAACTTACTGCAATGATTAAACTGAAAGCACGCACCATCGCAGGGATTCTCTAGCAAGATTCGAACCGAGAGGAACAAAAGACCTATGCTGTGTACTCTTTAGGTATACCGAGTTTGGAGTGCTTTCAGTGCCTTTTTGCGCGCATCGAGTGCCTTCATGATACTCCATGAGGACCATTAGAAATGACTGTTTTGCAAGCCCTACAGCCGCTCAAAATCTGGTATGATGCGCTCATGCCTCAAATTGGAGAAGTCGCCTTATTGCCTGTTGCGTCCTTAGAATCGATCGGTGCATTTCTCGATTGGGGTCAACCCAAAGAGCTTTTTCTCCCTTTTGGTGAACAAACCAAAGCCCTCCGAGTGGGTGAAAAAGTAGTGGTTTTTATTTACCTGGATAATCTGCAGCGTCCCTGCGCCTCGATGAAAATTGAAAAGCATCTCAGCCAATCGGCCCAATCACTGAAAGAGGGTCAAGCAGTAGAACTCCTCATTTTCCAAGAGACCGATCTCGGATTTAAAGCAGTGATCAATGGAAAATCAGTGGGTATGCTTTATCGTAATGAAATTTTTCAACCCCTCAGCATCGGCTCGGCTTCAGTTGGCTATGTGAAAACAATTCGTCCCGACGGGAAAATGGATCTTTCGCTACAGCCTTCGGGTTATGGGGGCATTGATGTTTTTATTGAAAAAATCATCGATGCACTCGAACAAAACGGTGGCTATCTGGAAGTAACAGACCAATCCTCACCAGAATTGATTAGTCGGTTATTCGGGATGAGCAAAAAGAAATATAAAATGGCTTTAGGGACACTCTACAAACAACAACGGGTGGTCTTAGAGACAAAAGGAATTCGCTTACGAAAATGAGCTTTTGGCAGGACTGCCTAGTTTCTCTCGAGACAAAATCAAGCCATGGGAAGGATCATAGGGAGAAAGCCCCAATGTAACTTTGTCACCCACCAAGACACGAATGTGAAAACGACGAAGTCTTCCTGAAAGCTTAGCAGCTAAAAGACGTCCATCTGCCAACTTCACTGAAAAACGGCTTCCCGAAAGGGCCTCCGTGATAACGCCTTCTATTTTAATTAAGTCTTCTTTGCTCATATTGAATGCTTTGGACTATAGCCCTTTAGCCAGGAAATAGCTTGATATTTCTTTTTAGGGTGCTCTTTTCATCATTTTTAGCCTAGACTCGAGAGATTGCGTCTGAATGGGTCAGTGCATTTTCGCCTGGAGGAACCTTTGGCTTTTTTACAGCACGTTTTACATCCTCCTGCTTATGGCTTTACTCGCGGTCAGATGCTCTACGTTCCAACTGGAAAAGAACTCGCTCGAGAGTTTTTTTCTCGTTTGAACTGCTTCAAAGACAGAAGAAATTGGCTACCACTTTTTGGTTGGGGCTCCTCTTTTCTTCTGACAATTCCCTTCTTTTGGTTTCTCACTCATCATCTCACTCTGAATTATTTCATCATTGGTTTTTTCTATAGCATGGTGGTTTTAGGCACTCACGGAACTATTTGGTACCATCGGTACTGCACCCATCGTGCATATCAATTCAGCCACCCTGTTTGGCGCTTTTTAGTGAGAAACTTAGTAGTAAAAATTATTCCTGAAGAAACCTATGTCGTTTCTCACCATGTTCATCACCAAATGGCTGAACAACCGGGCGATCCGTACAACGTCAATGGCGGGTGGTGGTACTGCTTTTTAGCCGATGTGATTCACCAACCAATTGCCAGAGATTTATCCGAACAGGATTACCATCGCGTGGTAAAAATGATGGATCATACGGGAGTGATCACGAATTCCTACCCGCAGTACCTGAAATGGGGCTCTGTCTGTCACCCAGTTTATACGCTGCTAGCTTTTTCTCTGAATTGGCTCTTCTGGTATGGAGTCTTCTATCTGTTAGGCGGCCATGGGCTGGCCATTACCATTTTTGCCAGTGCCGGCTTCTGGGCTTTTGGTGTTCGAACTTTTAATTTTGATGGCCATGGCGCTGGGAAAGATAAAAGGCGGGAGGGTGTGGACTTCAATCGCAAAGATCTCTCGATCAATCAATTATGGCCTGGCCTGGTAACAGGGGAATGGCATAACAATCACCATCTTTTTCCTAATGGTGCGCGAGCTGGTTTCTTGCCCTACCAATTAGATTACGCCTGGTATTTTATTCTCGTTTTAAAGGCGGTCGGTGGGATTTCCTCATACCGCGATTATAAAGAACAATTCATGACGCTCTACTATGAGCCTTACAAAAATCAAAAGGCTCTGAGTTTAAATCAGGTTTGAATAGCTGGAGCTATTCATTTACCGGCGAATTAGGTTTCAGCGATTTCTTGAGTTGCTTTTTCTTCCACCACGGCAAATCACTTCTTGTATCACCCCATTGGGAATCAGCTTTTTTAGCTACCCAGCTTTTGAAGTCCAGATCCAAATCCTCAATACCACAGAATGTTTTTAAATAGCTGGTGAGTTGGCTTCCCACCGCTAGTTTAAGAAGCTCGTGCAGATTACATTTCTCACGAATCATCTCAATCACACCCGTCGAGACGCTGTAGTACACTTTTGAATCAACCACTTGATGGCTTGAATGTCCCAGTGTTGCTACAGAAGGCCAGGATTGGGTTTTGAGCCACTGGTAATTGGGTGAAGGAAGCTGGGCAATTGTATTGGCGAGTCCTTCCTCCAGCCAAACAGGTATCGCTTTCTGATACTTTTGATAAAAAAGAGCGTGGACCAATTCATGGCTCATGATTTGACTGAAATTAGTAGCGATAACCTTAGGAGAAAGGTGAATAGAGCTGTCACTCTTTCTAAAAAATGCATCCACAGCGAATTTAAACGTGTGCTGCCGATTGAATTCAGTAAGATCTTTATAATAGAACACCGAGAGCTTTCGAAAATCCCACTCTAAATAATTTTGAACGCGATCCACTACAGCTTGCACTGCGCTCGTTTTAAGCCATTCAGGAGCTTCGAACACCGTGATTTGATTGAGTTGGATTTCTCGAGCCGGGCAGGATGCACTCAAAACGGAGAATGCTATTAGCACTCCGAAAGTAAGGCCGTACCTTTTGGTGGTTATTCGCATTGTCCTGAGGCGATGGCGAGTTCGCATTCAACTTGAGACTCAAAGGGACCTCGGGGACTGCAATTGCCCAAGTTCTGATACAAAACACATTTCTTGAGGTTCTTATCCCAGAAGAAAGTCATCGGCCCTCCCCGGGTACACACGGCAGCTTTCTCTCCCTGCTTGAGTTCACAGTTCATCTTGATATTCATGAGATCAATGAGCACTCGAGTTGCTTCGCTCACAAAGGGTCCTTTTTCATCCCACAACTCACCATCTTCTGCTTTGTCCTCTTCATCCTCCGTAGTATTAGCAGTTGGCTTTTTGTTTTTTTGCTTTTTCTTTTCTTGTTCGAGATTTTCTTTTTGAATGTCCGCAATCCTTACAATCCCATTATCTTTTTTATTTTTTTCTTTTCTCTTGATGATTTCTAAAAATTTAGGTTCCTGTGCTACTCGTTGCTCAGAGTTCTTTTGGACCTGAACGAGTTTTTCAGGGGTGACAGGGGCCCAATAACGGGCGGGATCTGAGCTATTGGCATCCTTGGATACAAATCCAGAAATAGTTTGAGGTTGAAGCGCATAATCCAATCCTTTTTCACCAATTTCGTCATTGTTCAACATGGAGGGCAAAACAACATCTGAGGCAACGCCTTGCAGTTGAGTAGATTTACCTTCAGGAATGAAAAACATCGCTGTTGTCACTTTCATGCCGCCCAGACCTGCGGGCAAATCTGAAAGCGTTTGTACTGAGCCCTTTCCAAACGTGTGGTCGGCACCAATGATGACAGCTCTTTTATAATTTTTCAGTGCGCCAGCGAGAATTTCCGAAGCGGAAGCACTGACTCGACTGGTAAGAACAGCCAGAGGGCCTTTGTAAACTATTTTGGGTTCATCGTCTTTCAAGACATCAACACGCATGGAATTGTTCTTAGTCGCTACCGAGTTTCCTTTTTGGATGAAAAGACCCGCTATTTTTACAGCTTCCTCCAAAAGGCCTCCACCATTTCGGCTCAAATTCAGAACGACGCCATCTACTTTTGCTTCAATGGCTTGTTTCAAAAGCGCTTCAACATCTTCTGAGCAGGAGAGCCCCCCTTTTGAGCCTGTTCCATAAAAAGACGGCAAGTCGAGAACCCCTATTTTATAGCTTTTACCCCCAACAGTTTGCTGACTGAAAGTCAGTTTAGCTTTCTGGTCGACCAAAGCGATTTGATCACGAACTAAAGTGACTTGAAACGTCTTTGTTTCTTTACCTTGACGCATGATCGTGAGTGTTACTTTAGTCCCCTTTTTCCCTCGAATGAGTTTTACGACGTCTCTGAGATCCATATCAATGGTGGAGACGGGTTCACCCGTTTCCTGGGCAACAGCAATGATCTTGTCTTTGCTCTTGAGCAACTTTGCTTTGTCTGCACTGCCCCCCTTGACCAAGCTCTCGACCACTGTGAAGCCATCTTGATAGCGGAGCACGGCGCCGATGCCTTCCAGGGATAATCGCATTTGGATTTGAAAGTCTTTCAGCTCGTCGGGACCCATGAAATTTGAATGAGGATCCAAACTGTTTGAAAAGGCATCAATAAAGTGCGAGATCGTTTCGGTGGGTTTTTGATCCTGGATTCTTTTTGCTACCAACTTATAGCGATGTCCAAGTTGTTTCTTTGCCTCTGGAAGTTTCACTTTTGAAATCAGCAAATTGACGATCTGAAAATCGACCATTTTCCTGAGAAGCTTTTTTTTATCATCTAGATTTTTCGGGAAAGTCCTCTTTTTACTATCCACAACAAGTTCTGCTTGCTCGTTCAAGGCATAGTTTGCTTCGAGGATTTCTTTAACTATTTTTTCGCTCTCAAGTGCACGTTGATGCCAAAGTTCCTTCACAGTTGCCAACGAGGAGCAATCCCCTTTTTCTGAAAGTTCAAAGGCCTTAATGATTTGTTTTTTTACTTCGGGCAAATCACTTTCCAGAAACATTGTTTTTGAGGGGTCCATCCTTTTTACAAACTGATCGGTGGTCCGTGTCTTCAGTTCCTCTGTGAGTTTTCTGTGCTGGTAGTGATTTTTTAAAAATAACTCCAGGATTTTCGGAATGTATTCACACTCGAGGTTGTCACCCCAGGAAACACTTGGGGCTATTCCAAAAAGAAGAAGGAACACAAAAATTAAAAATGGGGTTTTCATTGGTTTCATAGAGTTGGGGGGAATGACATTTCTTTATTTTCTCATGAAAACAAGAAGCTGGAGAAACAACTTTGCCAACGATTATAACTATTTGTTTTTATTGCTTTTTATAGCTTCCAGGAGTTCGCTGATCGGTAATCGATCCGCAACACTCTGAGATTGCCAAGAGAAAATCAATTGGCCGTGCTGCCAAAGACGAGCTCCCGCCATCATGAAGCCATCGCCTTCCAACACTCCCACTCCGTGTCGCTTCAAAATTCCCGCTAGGAAACCACGCCACACCACTTTGGCTGAAACCACTTGGGACCAAGTACCTCGTTCCACATGAGCAAGCCTGTATAACGATCTATCGGCATCTAAAAGTGTTTTCCATTCACTGGGTAAGGTCTTTCCCGAGAGTCCCATGTGAACGAGAACAACTTGCACTCCTGCTGCTTGCAGGGCGTTGTTTGATTTTTCAAGATCTGCAATCATTTCCCTGCAAAACGTGCAGCCAGAATGCCTCAAAAATACCACGAGCATCGGTTGCTCAAAGGACTGTTCCGAAAACTGTCCGAAAGTTTTCTGGTGCGCCTCTGTGATTTCTCCGAATTCGGGTAGCGTTGCTTTTTTTAGAGCTTCCCTCACCATAATTGCAAAGGGGAGCCACCAAATAAGATCATTAAATACAATGATCCAGCCAAACTGCATTGGGAAAACACCTTCCCAAAGAGCTTTTGCAAAGCCAATCGGTCCAAAAGTTTTTCCCAACCAGCCCACTAAAACTACTGGCCAGTGACGATACGGATCACTCGCAGCTATCCAATAACCAATGCCATAAACTCCCACAATCATCCCAATGCATTGCCATAATTCGGGTAAGTTGGGTCGAGTAGCTCCTGTAATATCGAAAATCCAAAAAGGCGCAACTAAGGTCATCACTGCAAAAGCCAGATTGTAAAGCGCTGCTGCTTTTAGAACAGTGGTCATCCATTTTGGGTGATTGAGCTGAGCCATTGATTTACCTCCTGAGCATGAGTGTATTGGATTAAGTGTTTCGCTCCCCGAAGAGTGATAACCCCTGTTTCGGTAGAAAAGGGAATGATGGGATCATTCTCACCTTGAATTTCAAAAATGGGGAATTCAAGTTGAGGGGACAGGTAACGCTCTTGAGGGTTCCACGCTGCGCAAGCCCCCAAAGACCATTTGAAAAACTGAATGTCTAATGTGTTTAACATCGTCTTCAGTCGATCCGTTAGTTCAGCATTTAAATTTTCCGTGTGAACAAACTGCTGCAGCATCTGCTGTTCTAAAATCATTTTCAAAAGAGTGTTCGGTACTTTTCTGCCTACACTCGCTTGAAACTTAAAACTCCGTCGAATAATTTTACTGGTACGCCCGGAAGAAATCAGCAGAACCCCTTTTACTTTTCCGGGGTGACTCAATGAAAGCGTAGAAGCTAACTCTAAAGCTGCCATACCTCCGAAACTAAAACCGCCAAGAAAGAATTCTTTTACTCCCAACTGGGAAATATTTTGCATGAGCACTGTCGAAAATCGCAGACAGTATTCTGATAAGGTTTCGTTCTTTTCGGGGGCGATCCAATGGAGAGTAAGGAGTTGTTCACCAAAAAATTTTTTCTGCTCAGAAAAAAGGCCTGAATCAGCTCCTAGGCCCGGTAATAAAATGAATGGAACGCCCATAACTCCGGAAAAGGGTAACACATAATCCTGAATCGCTAAAAGCAATCCTAAATATATCTAATATCCCTTTCAGGCAGCTTCAGAACCCATGTATAAAGAGTCCGTTTTGAGGTGTTTATGATGAAGCTGGTTTTTGTTGTCTTGCTCTCGGGATCCCCACTCCTGGCCACGCAGGTTTTCAATGTCGGGTTAAGAATCGGGTTAGAGTACACTGACTTTGATCACCACTGCAGACTCTCGGCTTTGGTGGAACCGTACCGTCTCAGCGCTGAACTCAAAGCGGGAAAAGTCGTTCGAGCGAAACTCACTCTCCCCTCACGGTTTTTGCCGCCAGTGACCTACGAACTCAATGGGCTTGAATTGGAACGCCTCGAAATTTTAGAGGAAAGTACCATGGTTTGGATCAAACAACTTTATGCTTCTCCCGCTTTATTGAAACAATTGCTTTACACTGGTCGCGGCTTTGGATCAGATGCTTGCCTTCCTCCGCGAGGGGTAAGCTCATTGCCAGAAGAGGGTGTTGTTTTTGATTTTGGTGTGGATTCCGTGGGATATTTACTCCCTCACATGATTCACTCTCAAGAGGTGAATTTGGAAGGTAACACTGAATCGCTGCGACCTTATCGCATTCTGCTCTCCCTCACACAGGATCGAAGATGAACAGAATCGTTCAATCGCACCCCCTCAGGCAGAGTATGGGTCCACGCCTGCCACATTGCAGGCTACCCCGGCACCATGAGCGAGACGTTTGCAGACATCGATCTGTAGCAAAATATTGAGTTTATTCAATTTTTTTAATCAGCTCCCATCTTTGGCTTTCAGTTTACAGGTTCCTTGGACTCATGAATAATCTGGCCCTTATGACAAACACCTCGCTTAAATCTTTATTCAGAAAAAAAGACCTCCACCAAGTCATTGCAGAGGCTCATGATCCGAACGTGGCTGAAGGCCAGCACGGCCTCAAGAGAAGTCTCACAGCGATGAATCTTGTCCTTTTAGGCGTTGGCGGAATTATTGGCGCTGGAATTTTTTCTCTCACAGGAGCAGCCGCTGCCAATTATGCGGGCCCTGGCATTGTCTTCAGTTTCGTCATTGGCGGCATTCTCTGTGCTCTCGCAGGAGTTTGCTATGCAGAGATGGCTGCAATGGTTCCAGTCTCTGGCTCGGCTTACGCATACTCCTACGCTACTATGGGTGAGATCATTGCATGGATCATCGGTTGGGATTTAGTTCTGGAATACGCTTTTGGTGCAGTCACTGTTTCCACTTCTTGGTCCGGATACCTGTACTCTTTGCTGAGCAAAACCCTCGGCATTCATTTTCCAGACTGGATGATTCGCCTCACTAAGGGCCCCTGGGAACAAGTGATTCTAAATGACGGTTCAACGGCTTTTGGGGTTTGGAATTTACCCGCAACTTTGATCTCCCTAGTTGTCATGGGCATTCTGGTCCGCGGCATTCAAGAAAGTGCTTTGATCAACAATATTATAGTGGCCATTAAGGTCGGTATCATTCTTTCCTTCATTGGCTTGGGCTGGGCCGTGATCGATCACAGCAATTGGATAGCAGATGCAGCGGCAACGGGTTGGATGCAATTGATTCCGCAAGCCAGTGAACTGGTTCGAGATGGTCGCAGCATGATGGCTTATGGCCTTCCCGGGGTGCTCACCGGAGCTGGAGTTGTGTTTTTTGCATATATTGGATTTGATGCCATTTCTACAACTGCTCAAGAATGTAAAAATCCGCAACGGGATATGCCCATTGGCATTTTAGGCTCACTGGTGATTTGTACTGTGCTTTATATTTTGATGGCGCTAGTGCTGACAGGTGTTGTGCATTACTCCAACCTCGGAGTACCCGATCCAGTTGCAGTAGGAATTGATAAAATCGTGAGCCTCCGGGGTTGGTCCGTCGAAGCTCAAAAGATTTTTACTTTCATTGTAAAAGTAGGAGCGCTCTCCGGACTGACGTCAGTGATTTTGGTTTTAATGATGGGCCAAACCCGCATTTTTTACTCAATGGCCCATGATGGATTACTGCCCTGGTTCCATCAAGTACACCACCGGTATGGGAGCCCACACATTGCAACTCTTGTCACAGGTTGTTTTGTTGCTCTCTGCGGAGGTCTGATGCCCATGAGCCTGGTAGGAGAATTGGTGTCCATCGGGACCCTATTAGCGTTTGTCCTGGTCTGCATCGGAGTTCCCATTCTTCGAATCACCCATCCCCATGCAAAGCGTCCTTTTAAAGTGATTGGAGCTTGGCCAGTCGGATTGGCGGGAGCTGCTGCTTGCTTGTGGGTGATGTCAGGGCTTCCCTTTGATACGTGGGTGCGATTGCTCGTTTGGCTGTTGATTGGCTTTGTCGTTTACTTTGCGTACGGCGCACGCCATAGCAAAATTCGATCGCGCTAATCGAAGACAAAAGTGCTTAGCCAGGAACCCCGACCCACTGGCCGGCGCCTTGGTTGTGCAAACTACTTTTGGGGTCTGCGCAGTCCTTGGTAGCAGCGGAATAATCCACATTTCGGGTCTGATAGTAGAACAAAGAGTATGCATCGGGGGAACCTTGTACTAAATCACAACGCCCCAAAACTTTAGGCTCAGGACAGTTCCCAATCGGATGGAATTGCCCATTGAACAGTTTGCACATCAATTGATTACCGCGCGCAGAATCTGGCTTCGTGTAATTGTCTCCAGCAAATACAAAACAGACTCCAACACTTTCGGCGGCATCGCAAACGCCCCCACGCGGACTTAAATTAAAAAAGGAAGCTCGGACAGCTGCCAATTCGCGTGCTTTTCTTTCAGCTTCGCGTGCGACTAACTCGGCCTGATAGTCTGCATACCCTTTTTGCATCGCACTTGAGAAAGCAGCTGCCATATCCGCAGGACACGTGGCCTGCGAACCGATCATCCCTGCTTTACCGATTTGATATCCGTTGGCGGGAGCACAAAATTCTCGGACTCCAGAATCATAGCCTTTTTGATAGGAAGCATTGTTCACTTGTACACCATGCTCTTGACAAGCTTTGGAATGAGCGGCGACTCGACTTGCCGAAAACCCTCTGAGCCCATCTTGTCGTCCAATTTCTTCCCAATTCCCTGTTTTGCATTGTTGTTCATTGAGAGTAGCGCAAGAAAACATTAGAAAAGTGCTTAAGAATCCCAGTCCCAACAGAAATCGTTTCATAAAATTCTCCTCTTATGATTTTTTTCGGAAGGATCCCCCAGTTCCTTAATAATATGAAGAATATTTCATATTGCTGCATTGCTCTTTCTAGGCTAATGATGCCAGTGACCCTGGGAGATTTTTATGAACTGGCTCTATTTAATGATCGCAATTATCAGTGAAGTCATTGCCACTTCCGCTCTAAAGGCTTCCGAGGGATTTACTAAACTCTATCCCTCATTGCTGGTGGTTATCGGCTATGCCTCTGCTTTTTATTTTTTGTCGCAGACCTTGAGGACCATTCCAGTGGGCATCGCCTATGCGGTTTGGTCGGGAGCGGGCGTACTCTTAGTTTCTTTGTTGGGGATTATCCTCTTTGGACAACGTTTAGACTGGGCTGGCTGGCTTGGAATAGCCCTCATTTGCTCGGGTGTAGCTGTCCTCAATCTTCTTTCAAAAACATCCGTGCATTGAATCATCACTCAGCCTGTTTGGGTGAAGCACAGAAATTGAATGGTTGATCACCGGAGCCAGTGACCGCTAACGTCTCACCAGAACCCATCAGAGAAAAGATCACAGTCATCTTTAGAACTTCCGTGGGCCGCTTCTTTTCCAAATACCGCCTCAACTCACTCCGAATCCTTTCCAATTCCACTTTTTTACTTTGGTACCCTGGAACGGGAATGCTTTCGGTGAAAGGCTCAATTAAACCAAAAACTGAAAGCTCTGTTCTCTCTAAATCTACGATCGCTTTTGAAAAATTATAAACCTCAAGAAATAAGGGATTCTCACTCCACGGATCCAAATTCCACGATTTTACGCAAAGACTTTTATATCGAGGCATCAGCACAGGATTATGCACACTGTGAATCGATTCCCCCTGAGATCGAAGTCCTAACATTCTAAAATCCTCACCAAAGCCCAATTCTTTCAGAATATTTTTTTGATCAGAAAGCCCGATTTTTTGTATTTCCCCTGGTTGAAGCATGAGTTTTTTTACCTTCTTGATCACACGCGGATTAAGCCCTCCCACTAACTCCACATCCTCCAACGTAACGGCATGGTCCGTAGGATTAAATACGGAGACGAACGGCTTATCGTTTTGTTTGGGAGCAAACTGATACGAGTAGAATTGGATATACGGCTTCACTGACAATCTTTTCATCGGAATACCATGAAAACTTTCAGCTTTGCTTTTTTTCTCAGTTTCTATTTGCTGAAGCGTTTTCACATCGCTTTCACAGTCTGAGCGATGGCTTCGGACCATTTTTTCACAGTATAGAGGATTTCGGTAGCTCATGGCTGCGTAATAATAACAACTATCTGCATGGGCTTTTCCAAAGTAGAAATTGTTGAAGGACAAAAAAGCAAATTGTGAGCAGAACTCAGTCCATTCCTTTTCAGAAATCTGTGCTGCGAGTTTTTCAAACTCTATAAGCACTTCGTTGGCTCGAAAATGCCGAATCGACATGTAAGTTGAGGTAGAGCTCGTGTAGGACTGTTCATAGACCCAGGTCACCGGATATTTTTTATTCAATCTTTCGATATAGATAGGACGCCAGAGGGCATAAGTGGGGATTAGGATCAAGGCACCATATAAGATCTTAGAATACTTGCTCTTATGTTTCTGAAAATAATCGCCCAAAAATAGCAGCAGCGTTGTTTCAAGAACACATCCAAGAAAAATGAAGGGAATTCCCAATGGGGCCAAATCCCCACACCAAATACCGCAAAATTTGGTATGGGGATAATCTAAGTGAATTCCCACAGTACAGACAATAGCAACCCCAAAATAGGCCAGGAGTCGTCTTCTGAAATGAGCGATAGAGTCCACTTGGTAAAGTAGAGCTAGAACGAGAGCTATTAAACCGTGTTTGAGCACCCAGAGCTCAGAGATGACAGGATAAGGGGCTCGAATTCCAATGCTTTGAAACTGAAACAGCTCGATCAAAACTGAAAGGCTGAAATAGAGGGGAAATCGAATTAGGATCTTCATGGGGTTATTTCACCATTTCCCGTATTCTCCCTCAATAACTTTTGGTGACTCCACCAGTTTCTAACACCCTTTCTTTCACATTTCCTCATTTTGAGCCTCTATACACCCTTTGAATACAGGTACGTCGATTGCAGCCTCCATAGCCCACACAGTTCGGGGAGGAATGCGTGATTCGACCGGTTTACTTTTCCAGACTTTCACTTTTTTTCATATCTGTGGCTCTTTTATCTGGTTGCGCTTGCCCCGGTGGAAAAGAGTACCACTCGGTTGATGGAGAGCGAGTCAGCGAAATCAAACGAGCGCTGTCTGAAATGACTTCTCAGCAATTAGATGACTTCATTAAAGACTTCCAGATCAGTAAGGAGTTTCTCCCGCAACAAGTCATCGTGAAGTTTGCTAACGGCACCAGTTTATCCAAAGTTCAAGAAACTTTAGGGGCTGTGGGAGCTATCCAGAGTTATGAATTTAAATCGACAAAAGCTCTTCTGGTGAAAGTGCCCGATGCGATTTCTAAAGCTGATGTTCTAGCCATAGTGACGGCTTTGAATGAGATCAAGTCCGTCGATTACGCAGTCCCCAACGGACTTTTGAAGATAAGTGCGATTCCCAACGACCCTACTTACAGAGACCAAGATGACCTGAATAACACTGGACAACGGGGAGGAACAGTAGGCGCTGACATCCGCGCAGAAGGAGCATGGGAAGTTACCCGTGGCTCTACGGATGTGGTCGTTGGTATTATTGATTCCGGTATTGATTACACCCATCCCGACCTCATCGATAATATTTGGAACAATCCTGGTGAAACAGGGACCGATACTGAAGGCCATAATAAAGCGACCAATGGCATAGACGATGATGGAAATGGCTACGTAGATGATCTCCACGGATACGATTTTGTTAACAATGATAATGAACCTTTCGACGACCACGGACACGGTACCCATGTGGCGGGCACAATTGGTGCTCGCGGAAACAATGGGATTGGGATGACGGGCATCAACTGGCAAGTCAAGCTTGCAGCTTTAAAATTCATAGCCGCTGACGGAAGTGGAACCGATGCCGATGCCATTCGGGCAATTGAATACGCAACGCAAATGAATATTCCCATCACTAATAGCAGCTGGGGCGGGTTGGGATATAACCAAGCCACTAAAGATGCTATTGAGGCAGCAGGAAAAAAAGGTTTTTTATTTGTTGCTGCTGCAGGAAACAACTCTGTGGATAATGATATTATCCAATTTTTTCCGGCCAACTACGAACTGGATAACATCATTTCTGTAGCTGCTGTCGATAACAAAGATGCCAAACCTGATTTTTCTAACTGGGGCGCTAGAAAAGTACACATTGCCGCTCCAGGCGTCGATATTTTATCTCTGGCTGTAACGGGCTCTCCTGCACCTTTTGTCCGCTGGAGTGGCACTTCGATGGCCGCTCCCCATGTCACTGGCGCTGCGGCACTTATCAAAGCGGCATATCCTCAGAGCGATTATAAAGCGATGAAAAACCGAATCCTCTTTGGGGCAGATACCCTTCAGGCCCTTTTAAATCCCACTTATAGTTATACTAATTGGAGACCTGATGAGTTTCCAATCGATAAGCCGTTGGTGCGTGGTGGGAAACGCCTGAACTTAGAAAAAAGTTTGGAGTCAGATACGGTCGCGCCAGGATCAGTGACTGGTTTGAGAGTTTCTTTCGCAGGACTGACTCAGCTCGAAGTCCGATTTCAACCAGCCGGCGATGATGGTGCCAGCGGACAAGCCTCCAGCTATATCGCAGTCACGTCGGCAGCACCGATTACGTCCGAAACGGCTTGGGCCAATCAGGCTCAAAAAGTCCTTTCTCCGGTTCAAGTCCAAACCGATGGGCTTTTGGGCGCACGCTTAGAAGACTTGGAATTTTTACAGTCAGGCTATCTCACTCTGCGTGCCGTGGATAACGTCGGCAATCTGGGACCTATGACAGCTTCCATCCCTTTTGAAATGTCCAATCCCACGACCCTCTTTCTCAGTGATGGAGAAAGTAAAGAAAACATGATCTTCAAACATATGTTTTCCTATAGCTTCGGTTTTGAACAAGAAGAAGTACCGGGTCGAGGAAAAGTTTGGTCCGATAGTCCCTATGGAGGCCGCGATTACAACTATAAATATATGGAATTCACTCAAAACACTGAAATCCCTCATCCGGATGTCGTTTTGCAGTTCGATACTAAATTTGATTGTGCGGCTGTTTATGAGCGGGGCATGGTGGAAATCCGGATCAATGAAGAAACAGATCCCTTCTCCACATATGCCGTCTGGAATCCCGACAGAGGAGCTTATGACTGGTTCAATTCTCCCAAGTGGAGAATGCTTGCTGTCTATTCTGCAGCCAAATGTGATTGGGCAAAAGTCACTATCCCACTCGGTAACAAAGTGAAAAAGGGAGATAGAGTTCGCGTGCGATTCTTTTTGAGAGCCGGAGGCGATCCGGCCGATGGCCATGATGGTTGGCTCATCGATGATATAAAAATCTTGGGACCAGGAAGCCCAGCCAAGCCATCTCAGTTAGTGGCTGCCCCCGAATTCGAAGGGGGAGCTTACACACTCCGATGGACCGATACCAGCCAGGGAGAAACCCGATTTGAAGTGAGAAGCACCGCTCTCATTTCTTCTGGAGCTTTAGGAACTCTGGTAGCTGAGATTCCTGTCAACACGACACAGTACTCGACGGGTCAAACAACAGCGGATCCAAACTGGAGAGTTCGTGCATGTAATGGTATTTTATGTTCAGAACTGAGTGACCCTGTTCAAGTTCTAGCAGCTCCTCCGCGCGTTGACTCCATCAGCCCCAGAACATCGCCACTGGCAGGGGGGCAAACCCTGACAGTGACTGGTGCTGGGTTTCTACCAGGTGCCATTGTAAGAATTCATGGTGTCGATTGCCCCAACTCCGTCCGAGTTTCTGAAACACAGATGACGTGTCAACCGGCAGCAAGAACGGCGGGCACATACAACGTAGCGGTCATCAACACCGATGCTCAGAGGGGCGTCCTCGCAGCTGCTTATACCTATCAAGCAGCGCCTACTCCTGTTTCTATATCCCCAGTCTCAGGACCACTTGCTGGAGGCAACACCCTAACTGTGACCGGCACTGGATTTCTGCCAGGTGCGCTTGTCAGAATTCATGGTATTGCTTGCCCCAACTCCGTCCGAGTTTCTGAAACACAGATGACGTGTCAACCGGCAGCAAGAACGGCGGGCACATACAACGTAGCGGTCATCAACACCGATACTCAGAGGGGTGTCCTCGTAGCTGCCTATACCTATCAAGCAGCTCCTACAATCACTTCATTGACTCCTTCACGAGGCCGAATTAGCGGAGGTGAAGTTGTGACGCTGACGGGAACTGGTTTTTTAGCTGGGGCGACTGTCCAGATCGGAAGTCAGGGTTGCGGCAATGCCACATTGCTTTCCTCCACTCAAATACGCTGTGTGGCAGCACCTAATTCCCAAGGCTCCCATCACGTCCGAGTCACCAATCTGGATGGACAAATCAGTTCGCATGGAACGGGAACAGGGTTTACCGTGATCACTCCGCGTTGGGTAGCGACTCGAGGCGAAGCATGCAGCACCGTTTGCTCTCGAGAGGGACTTTTCTCTCGATTAAGCCCTGAAGGGAGCTACTGCACCTCTGGAGAACAAATTCCTCCCTCTGCAGTGAGAAAAGTTCCCTATGTTTACGGTTGCTGGCCATTTAGGGATTGTCGCAGCCAAGGCACCCGTTCGACTGTTCAAGTGGGACAACACTGTTATGGAGCAGGCCAAAGACGAGACAAAGGACGTACTGACATCACAGTGGGTTGTTATTGTGATTTGTAAGTAGCATCACCCAACCAGTTTCCTGCTTGCTAAGTGAATAGCCTCCCAGTACTTTGTTCTGGGAGAAATTCACATGATTCGCTTTTATCTTTTCTTTGGTTTGTTGAGTTTTTTTAATTCACACAACCTTCACGCTTGCTCGCGTGTTTTTTTCAACCAGCACCCGGGTTTTATGGTGGCCGGCAGAAATATGGATTGGATAGATGCAATGCCCGTCGATCTGTATGCGCTACCTCGAGGTGCCAAGCGAAGTGGGCTTACTGGCAAAAACACACTGGAGTGGATTTCTAAATACGGCAGCGTCGTCACTGGATCTTCCGTAGGAAGTCCAGATGGCATGAATGAAAAAGGACTTGCCGGTCACATGCTGTGGTTGAGTGCTTCTAATTACGGAAAATTCAATCCGGAAGGTTCCAGTCTCAGTGTTGGAGCTTGGCTCCAATTTTATTTGGATAATTTTGCAACCGTTGCAGAGCTTGTGGAATATACCCAGACTCGTCCTTTTCAAGTGGTGACCGGAATTTACGATGGCCTCGAGGCCACTGTTCACTTGGCCTTTGAAGATAAAACGGGGGACTCCGCAGTGATAGAAATTCAAAAGGGAAAACCCGTCATCTATCACGGCAAACAATACACGGTCATGACCAACGATCCCACTTACGACAAACAACTACGAGGTTTAAAGAGATACAAAGGATTTGGTGGCAGTCGCGCTCTTCCTGGAACGACCCAAGCTGCAGATCGCTTTGTCCGAGCGGCTTATTTTCTGAAAAACCTACCCGAGCCGAAAAATAGTCGAGAAGCGGTTGCAGAGGTTTTGAGTGTGATGCGAAATGTTGCACAGCCCTTTGCTCCCATTAACTTAAGAGCCCTCAAAACAGGGGAGCCTCACACGAGCCCAACGCGTTGGCGAACTGTGGCAGATCTTTCTCAGGGTCTTTATTTTTACGAAAATTCACTGAATCCTGGGATTCTTTGGGTAAAACTTTCTGAGATGGATTTTTCAGAAAATGCTCCTATTAAACGATTTGCTCTATCTGAAGACCTTGAAAAAGTTGGAGATATTTCAAAGCTCTTCACGCCCGCTGCCATGTTTAGCTTCATGAAACCCGCACTTTAAAACAAGTAATTTGCGGGTGTTTCAACGCGTTATGAATGCTGGCAGGTTCGGTGTATAATTGACAAAGAGTATCTAAGCTATTCTCACGACTTCAATTCTCTTCCAGTTTTAATTTATGGCTAAACCACTTGTTCGGGATTTCCCGAGAAAATTGATACCAGTTTCTGAGCCTAATTTGTGTGGCAACGAAAAAGCTTATGTAAATGATTGTCTGGAGTCTGGTTGGATTTCTTCCAATGGGATCTATGTGAATCGCTTCGAAGAAAGCTTTTCCCGCTATCTTTCAAGTCCCCACGCCATTGCTGTCGCCAACGGAACTTGCGCCTTACATCTTGCCCTTCTGGCTTTGGGAATCGGCCCAGGTGACGAGGTGATCGTTCCTAGCTTAACCTATATAGCCTCTGCGAATTCAATTATCTATTCCGGAGCCACTCCGGTTTTTGTTGATAGCTTGCCCGACTCTTGGAATATGGATCCTCATCTGATTGAATCCGCTATCACCTCCAAAACCAAAGCCATCATGGCAGTTCATCTCTACGGAAATCCCTGTGACCTAGATGCCTTGTTGGCAATCACTCGCAAACATGGATTGTATCTCATAGAAGACACGGCAGAGGCGTTTGGAAGCCGCTATCGTAATCAACTCTTGGGAACGTTCGGCGATATTTCCACTTTTAGTTTTTTTGGCAACAAAACGATTACAACCGGTGAAGGCGGTATGGTGGTCACTTCCAGCGCTGAGCTGGCAGAAAAAATTCGCCTATTCAAAGGTCAAGGGATGTCGCTGCAGCGGCGGTATTTTTTTGAAGTCATTGGCTATAACTATCGAATGACAAATATACAAGCTGCGATTGGGCTGGCTCAACTCGAAAATGCAGAGTATTTTATTCAGGCAAAGAGACGTAACGCTGAACTTTACCGAGAGTTTTTAACAGGAATTCCAGGCCTTCAGTTTCCACATGAGGATGGAAAATGCTTCGATACTTTTTGGATGTATTCGATTGTTCTCGACCCATCGCTGTCTTTTGAACGTGAGGAATTGACTCATTACCTTTCTTCCAAAGGCATAGAAACCAGGCCCTTTTTCATTCCTTGTCATCAGCTTCCACCCTACCGTCACCACCAAATCACTTTACCTGTTGCTGAAGCACTGGGAGCTCGAGGATTGAACCTACCCAGCTCTACATGCCTCACTAGTGAGGATATTTTATGGGTCTCCGAAGCGATCAGGACTTTCATTGCATGCAGAAAATAGTCAAACCCTCCGAGATTCCAATCAAGACGGTCATTACTTTTTTCGAAGCCATTTCTCAAAAGCCTATTCAGGAGCATTTTAATCCCCATCCGTTCGATGAATCCTTTGCTACATGGCTTAACCAATATAATGGAAAAGATGAATACTTCTTCCTGGTGGAAGGGCAGGAAATTTTGGCCTATGGCATGCTTCGTGGGTGGGATGAGCACTTTGAACGACCCAGTTTAGGAATATGCTCACATCCCAGTTTTAAAAATCAGGGGCATGCCAACACGATGATGAGCCATTTGATCCAAATTGGCAAAAATCGAAAGGTGAAAGAAATTATTTTAAAGGTGAAACGAGATAACTTAGGGGCAAAAAGCCTTTATAAAAAATTTGGCTTTCTCTTGAAACCGCTGAACGCCGATTATGAGTCCGGTGTTTTGAGATTGGATTATCCATGAATCTTGAGCTTACCCTTTTGATAACCACCATTAATGAGGCAGACAATCTGCGTCTTCTTCTTCCTCGGCTCAATCAGTGTTTTCATTCGATAGGAGCCGCTTTTGAAATTCTTATCATCGATGGCCACTCTACCGATGCCACTAGGACCGTGGCAGAATCTTATGGAGCGCGAGTACTCTGTCAAAAGGGTCCTGGATATGGAGCTGCCATTTGCGAGGGAATCCAAGCTGCTGCTGGACGCTATTTGATTGTGATGGATGCGGATCTCTCACACTTACCGGAGGATGCGGTCAACCTGTTTATGAATCGCACTTTGGCTGACATCGTAATCAATTCGCGTTACATGAAGGGCGGCGCAACGGACACTGCATGGTATAGAGATTTGTTGAGCCGATTACTCAACTTCCTTTTCAGGACAATCTTACGATTGCCTTTCAAAGAGGTTTCAGGGGGATTTAGAGTCTATCGAAAGGAAGTTTTTAGCCACTTCCAGCCAAAATCTCGCTTTTATGAAATCCAAGAAGAATTGATTCTCATTCCGTTTTGGCTGGGTTTCACTGTTGCTGAAATTCCCTACCGGTATCGAGAGCGAGTCAAAGGACAATCCAAAGCTAAGCTTCTCAAATACGGAGTTTATCTCTTAGCCTCCATTTTTCGTTTTAGAAAAGAGAAAGAAGCCCTTGCTTCAAGCGGCCAATTGAGGAACTCTTTCCTTCACACTGGACACCTGCCATAAAGGCACAGGGTGTGCCTTACCCTTTAACGAAAACTCCCCAATGGAAGCCGCCTCCACATACCTTCGAACCACCTCGTAAGCCTCTTGGGTTAAAAGCACAGTGCCAGCAGCAGCTTTTCCTTCCACCCGCTGTGCGGTATTTACCACATCCCCTATGACGGTGTATTCCATCCTGTCATTGCTTCCCAGAGTGCCAGCCACGACGGTCCCGCAATGGATTCCAATGCCCACCCCAATTTGTGGAATTCCTTGCTTCAAAAACTCCTGATTGAGCAACTCCATTTCCTTTTGCATGCTCCAAGCACACCGGACAGCCAGTTCAGTTCCATGCGCAACTGCTCGAGGAACTCCCCAAACACACAGCATCGCATCGCCAATGAATTTATCGATCACACCCCCATGGGCTCGCACAGTGGCAACCATTTTTCCGAAGTAAGTATTGAGTACTTGAATCACTGCCTCAGGAGGCATTTGCTCCGAAAGCCGCGTAAATCCTCGAATATCTGCAAATAAGATGGTGGCTGAGAGCCGTTGTCCTGCAATATTCACTTCGTCTTGATCCCCACTGAGAATGCGTTCAGCAACTTTGGGATCAATATATCTAGAAAAAGTTTTCTCTACATATTCCCGACGCTGTAATCCTTGAGCCATGTGATTCACTGCAGTTGCTAGGGCGCCCAGTTCATCTTTTGAAACAGCTTGGGCACGAGCTGTAAAGTTACCGCTTTCAATCAGTTGGACTTTGCTAAGAATTTCTTTAAGCGGCTGAATTAAAGCGTCCGCAAGAATCTTACTCAAGTGCAGAGCCAGAACCAGAGAGAAGGACCAAAAAATCAAATAGTTCAAGAATCCCTGAATAGCACCGCCTGAGGGAATGCGAGCGTACAGAAAAGGTTGGCCCAGCTCTGACCAGTGGGAAAGAACATAGGACACCATAAAGGGTAAAGTAGCAGCGACCCCAATCCAACGCATGGAACTTTGAAGACTTTTGCTGGATCGAACCACAGTCACAATCAGTGAGCCGACGTTTCCATAAAAGAAGAAAAGGCAAATACCAGAGAGTGCATAACGAACATCTCCTTTTTCAATCAATGGCACTACGGTGCCTAAGACAAAAAGAGTGCCGAGAGCAATCAAAACCCGCCATCCGGTAGGAATGGCAGCAATCTTTCTAGCAAACTTAACTCCATTCAGTACGTTAGCCACCCACTTCATAGCGAGATAAGTCGCTCTAGAAAGCCAGTGTCTCCACAAGGGAATCCAAGCACACAGAAACCCTTCAAATAAAAGAGTGGCTAGTAAAATTCCAAGTGGGATAACGGACCCGGTCGTTACGAACTCAAAAACCAAAATTCCAGTCATAAAAATACCCACTCCTACCACCCAAGGATTTAATTTGAGCTGAAGCTGGTGTTTGAGCACTCCTCCCAAACCCCACAGAAGGAGGATTATCAATGAAAGAACCGGGATGGGATAAGCCATCGCAGCCACGTATAGAATGAAGTAGACCCATTCTGAATGCTGATCACTCGTTCTCAGATATTCTTGATACGCTTGTCGAGCAGAGGCCTTATTTCCTACCTCAAATTGGCTACGCGCCACGATCAACTTAATTCGGGGGTCTTCCTTATTCACATTGAGCGCTTCTTCCAGCATTTGAAGCTCTTTCTCTGGCTCGCCCAACTTTTGATAAAACTCGCTCAATGCCAAATAATCTGCAACACCCAGCTTTTCTTTTTTTCCAATATTTCCGAGCAGACGATGCACTTCTGGAACAATAGAAATCAACTGAGAACTTCCCAAGATTTCCTTGGCTTTATTGGTATACCGATTGCCCATTTCGTCACGTGTACACTTTTCAATCGCTTGCAGCGCTTCTAAGTCATTTGGTTCTTGTTGAAGAATAGTTCGAGCCAGTTGAGGGACTCTTGCGCACTCTTGGGAGCTCACGAGCCGACGCAATTCCTGATGGAGCTCAAGGGAACTTGCAAACCCCATTTGAGCGCCCTGAGACAAAATGAGAATCAACCAAAAAATTAACACCACGCACCATCTCCAAGTCGTGTTGAAATAGTAGCCCTTCTCCTTATCGGCAGTTTCCTTTACACTTTCAAGATGCGTGCTTTCTTCGGAGTAGTATTCATTCTCATCGGTTCTCTCATGTTTCTGTGTGGCGGCATTTTCGTTACGGGCAATGGTGGGAACGAAAGTAGATTAGGCATCGTTTTGGGAATTATTCCCGGAGGCCTTTTATTAGCAATTGGGATTCGACTCTTTGGCTGGGATTCCTCCAAAAATAAAATCTCAAAATCCGATGCGGGTCCTAAATGAAATTATTTTTGGGAATAGCTCTCATGGTGCTCAGCTCTTGGTATTTTTCATGCGAAGGAAAACAACTTTTGTTCCACCATCATAAAGTGATTGCTGTACTGTATGGTGGAGGCCCGATCGTGATTTTTCTAGTTGGTTTTTATTTGTTTATGAAGGGGCTCTATCGGACCCCACCTAAACCGCCAGAAATAAAATGATCCACTCTGCAGATACTTATGACCAAATTTTAAAAAGTGGAAATGCTTTTTTACAGCTTCCTTTTATAGCGATTGGGATGATTCTTGGAACTCGGCTGATCTTAGCTCGAGCTCGCTTCTGGAAAATGCCTCAGCAACATAAAGATTGGGTCTTACTCTCAGCGGTTCTCGGCGCTATGGTGGGGAGTACGCTTCCTGCCTTTTTTGCAGGCGAAATCATCGAGAGCCGAGCCGTACAGTATCTCATCACCCCAAAAACGATGTTGGGGGGCCTGTTGGGTTCATTCTTTGCGGTGGCCCTGACAAAAAAATTTTTAAAAACCCATGAGGAAACTGCAGACTCTTTTGCGCTCGGAGGGATTCTAGCTTTGGCTGTCGGTAGGATAGGTTGTTTCTTTGGACACTGTTGTTATGGGATTCCTTTCTCTTGGGGATTCAATTTTGGTGATGGCATCCCACGGTTTCCAACTCAACTCCTGGAAGCTAGCCTCCTGTTTTTGTCGTTTGCTGTCTTCTACACACTCGAAAAGCATCAGGTTTTAAAAGACCGCCTACTTTTTTTATTTTTCAGTTGGTATGGGATGCTTCGGTTCTTTTTGGAGTACTTACGCCAGCCGATTTCAAAAACAGTGCTAGGTTTCGGATTCTATCAATGCCTTGCCTTGAGCGTGATGGGGTTGGGCGTTTATCAGTTGATTCGAAGACGATTGGCGATGCACTGATTCAGAATCGGCAGTAAGCCAAGTTCCAGTGGGAACAATCCACCCCGGAGCCACTAAACTTCCTCCCAGTGTTCTAGAGTGCTCTTTCAAAACACTTCCCAAAAAAGGCCCCAAATATTCTTTTTTCCCATCTGGTGTTATTACTCGAATAGGTTTTCTATCTGCCCGATAATCCATCAAAATGGTTGCAAATGCGGCACTCTGATTTTGAAAAGCCGAAAACTGATAAGGCCCATGAATTAAGAACACCTCATTTTCGACATGAGAACGATAGAGAACCAAGTCGTGCATGAGCCAACATCGGTTTCCCACCACAGAAAACTCCACTTTCGCGCCATCATATAACTTGGTTTCAGCGCCGATAGCGCTGAACCGCACTACACAATGCGCTCCAATTTGAACGCCTGGCCCAATCACACTCCCTTCAATAACGGCTGTAGGATGGATTTCTGCAGTGGGATGAATCTCCCGAAAACTCAACGCGAGTCTCCGTGTCAGTTCGCTGGGTTTTCTTTTGAACAAAGCGCGCAACCAGGCTCTCGGGCTTTTTCTTACTCGTTCCTCTATGAAATTCAATACGCCAATTTGATTGGCAAAAAGGACATCAAAGTCGGTTTCATAAGCAATCAACATGACTTTGGGTACCGTTGCTTCGCTTTCCTCACAAAGACTTTTTGGAAAGCGAATCGGGTGCTTTGAGATCGGCAGTTCCACCACGAGTTGCTCTTTACCCTGCCTTTTGGACTGTTGGCTTCGAATCTGGATGGGCAGAGTGAGTTTACGTTCTTCTTGAGAGATCTGGGATTGCAATGAATAAAAGTGTCTGAAAGAGACGGCATCTAACTGAAGAACAAGCTCTAACTCAGCCGCAGTGCCTTGATAAGAGGCCAAGCACTTTTCTATCCAATCTAATGCTGACTGATTGAACAGTAGACGCTCACCGAGAGTGACTTGCCAAAGTGGCGGGTTTGAAGTTCTCCCAGCATGAAATGCGTGAAGCGCCCGAGCATGAAAACAGCCAATGGGCTCCCCGATCAGTTGTCGGTTTTCAAGTTCTGGAGCTGGCCCCGAATACGAAAAAGTACAGCAATTCATACCAGCATCCTCACGCTTCTACGCCTTGATGCAAATCGAAAAGAGGGCCAGCTAAATGAGGAAATCCAACAGGACATGGGGCTTCGAGTGAGGGCTTAAGTTCATACCAAATGATTCCAGGATCCGCATGATGCTCATAGTGGATTCCATTATTACAAAAAACCCAATTGTACCAACGACTCTGGTAGGAAGTAGCATAAGCACCTGCCTTCCGGAGCGGTAAGTGTTGCCCATAGTTATGAAGAGTCACCAAAAACCAACCCCAATAAGTCAGTGCGAAATACCAAATTGCAGTGGGCCAATTCCAAAGTAACAAACTGAGATAGAGAATAGTCAATAGCATTTTCTGTCTTTGGATCCGCTGCTGGATCCACCTAGGTGCTTCACTCATCTTCAGCTGCCGAATGAGATCTGCACGCCCTTTCATTAACTGAGAGGGCCAAGCAAAGGCATAAGCCCAACAGTTGCGTGGGACCGCAACTCCACCAGCTTGTGATTTCCAAGTGCAGGAATAATCTTGGGGGCCATTATTGAATCGATGATGGGTATAGTGGTGCCATCGGTAGCCGTCAAAGGGAATCCCACAGCACACCGTCACCAGATCCGACAACACTTTAATCCAACTACTCTCCCGACTCCCTGAAAGATGCACCAACTCATGAAAAGTTACATGCACTCCAAAGTTCAAGGCCAGTGCGGCGATACCCAGCCAAAGCCCCTTCTCCCACCAAGACGAAGACTGTAAGCACGCACAAAAACTCCAGACTTCGACCAACGGGAAAAGCAAAAGGTGCAAATTCCTCACATGAAGCACTTTATGTTTTTTTTCATTCATGGAGTTTTCTAAACGCTATTTTTAAGTCGCTTTTCAAGTCCTCAGGTTTCTCAAAACCAAAACACAATCGGAGGAGTCGAGGCCGAATCCCCATTTCAGCTTTTTCTTGGCATGAGAGCGAGAGATGACTTCCAGAAAAAGGTTGGGCCACGGCAGAAACAACAGAAGCCATAGAGGTTCCGCGCTCAAACAATCTCAAACTTTTCATGAATCGTTCTGCTTTTTCTTCAAATTCAGCTGTGAGCTCAAAGAAAAGAATACAACCATACCCTGTGAGCTGGGAGTTGATTTCCGGATAAAAGATCTGTGCCACTTCTTCTTGCTTTTCAAGAAACTCCCGCATTTCCCTCAAAACAGCTTGGTGTCCCTCCATCCGGAGTGAAAACGTTTGCATGCTCCTTCGAATCAGCCAAGCACTGTGCGGATCTAAGATGGCTCCCGAGTAAAACCGATTTTGAGCAATGGTCTCTGCCAAGTCTTCATGATTGGTCGTTAGAACTCCTCCCATACAGTCACTATGGCCCGAGTAAAACTTGGTCGCACTGTAAACACACACATCGGCCCCTAATTCCAAGGGGCGCTGAAAAAAAGGAGTGGCCCAAGTATTATCCACGACAATCCGCACAGAGGGTTGGCATTCTCTTGCTATCTGTTGAACCTTTGATATAGAAATCGACTTTAAAAAGGGGTTGGTCGGGGTTTCAAAAAAAATCATTTGGGTATTGGATTTCATGGTCTGCTTCAAAGCAGATCCGGCGACATCAATGAAATCCAGTTCAATTCCGAAATGTTGGCAAAAATCCTTAAACAGCTTATAAGTGCACCCATAAATTAACCGATCAACAATCAGGTGATCCCCTGGCTTGAGCAGACGTAAAGCTGCATAAATAGCGCTCATCCCTGTCGTTACCACTCGGGCATACCGGCACCCTTCTAAAACCTGAAATACTTGCTCAAGCTCTGTCGTATTGGGATTTCCTTTTCGGGTATAAAAATAATCCGAATCAGATAAAAAGGAACTGCACTGATATAGAGGAGTCACGTTAGACTTTGCTTGAGAAGTGTTGACTCGAGTATGTAAAATTTCAGTGGTTCGATCCATTGTCTAAACGGGATAATGTGCCCGATCCAAAACTTCAGCAAAATGAACTTGAACGTCCGGTGAATGCCAGAGCTCCACTCCGGTTTCCGTTTGGGATTGCCGGGAACAAATAAAACGCCATTGTTCTCCGGGCTCCAAAGGAATGACTTTCTCAGCATCTTGCCGACAAATCACTTTTTGAGATTCCAGACTTTTGTTTTCAATGACGACATGGCAAGCATTGATGTCTTGATGCCATGAAAAAGAGGATTGTTTTTCCCGGTTTTCCAACCCTGGGTCATTTGTTATTCCCTTTTTTAATGGCGCAAAAGTGATCGGTGTCGGTTTGCCACATCGGGAACAGAGCTGATCGCTATTGATCCCAAGCACTTTTGTTTGAAGGCCAAACCGTTGGACTAATAAGTTGCCACAGTGACGACAGGACGTATTCAATCCTTCATGTTCTTCATACACATTACCTAAATAGCAATGTTTAATTCCCATTTCCAAAGCTCGGAGGCGCGCCTTTTTCAAGAATTCGATATTCGTCCGTTCTACATGCGTGTATTTATAGTCGGGGTGGAACCTCACCAAATGAAGTGGCACTTCATCGTCTAGCTCTTTGAGCATCCAATTCACTACTTTTTCGACTTCTTTAAGCGAGTCATTCATGCCCGTTACAACTAAATTACTGATCTCGAGATGATGCGTGCCATAAGCATAGACTTGTTTAATTCCTTCCAGCACGGGCTCCAATCGCCCCTTGGCCACCCGGCGATAGAAATCAGGATCCATCGACTTGAGTGACAGGCTGAAAATATCAATCACTTCGTGGAGCTCATCAATCGCTTCGGGCCCTATGTAAAAAGCAGATTTATATAAATTCAAAAGCCCTTGCTGCCGACCCAGACGAGCCGTATCGCACACAAACTCATGCCACACGACGGGATCATTATAGGTCCAAGAAAGAATTCCAATACCTTTATTAAGCGCAGTTTGAACGACTTGTTCTGGAGTGTAGTGATAAAAATCTTTTTTCTTCACATACCGCATCTGTGAAGTTTGCCAATTGTGACAAAAATCACAGTTAAGCATGCATCCAATATTTCCCAACGAAAGAATCGGCTGACCTGGAGAATGGTGCACCACAGCTTCTGTTTCAATCATCTCCTGTGTGAGCTGCACGCTCACACCATAGTTTAAAGTCACCAGTTTTCCATTTTCGTTCTGTCGAACACGACAAAAACCAGCTTGTCCTGGCTTCAATCGACACTGCCGAGGAGATAAGTGACAAACCACCTCCTCATTTTCAAGACGGCTATATAAACGAGCTGGATGAGATTTGAGGCCTAAGCGCTCTTTTTCATTCGGCATGGTCGAAATTGTATCTTAAGAGATCTGAATTGGCTTTACAGAAAATACAAACTGATTTTGATCACCGAATAGGAAGGTGTTCCCAAGCTCCCAGATTCTAAAAAAGTACCCCATTTACCAGAAACTTCCAGCATCACATCTGAATTTCGAAAGAACTGGGCCCCAATTTGCGGGCCCAAAATAAATCCTGTTGTCCATTCGCCTATGCCGGCAGAATCTGGGCGAATACGAGCCGTTCCAAAACCAAAATCAAGCCCAACAAAGGGGTTGAATTCTTTCACGACGAATTGGCTTGGAAAATAGGCAACTCCGATGCCCCCATTCAACAGGAGCGCGCCAGACCGACCCATCACTTCTGCGTTGAGCTTCAGAAGGGTTCGATCATAATTAAACGCATAACCTCCTGAAAAAAAATATCCCACCCCACTGGAATTGAGTCGGGCAAGTACTACGGGCCCTAACCCTAAATAATACCCACGACGTGCTTGATTTTCCGGTACTTGCTCTGCACGTGTTACTGAAATGCTAAAAATCAGACCTAAAAAAATAATGGCTCGTAGCTTCATACTTCGTATTGTAACCGATTTTTCTCAGTGCGCCATTACCTTTCCGCTTGCTGCTCTGGGACAAGCGTTGTGTTCGTTCTGAATATGAAATACCATTAGAGTCTATGAAAAAAAATATTCTTTTCCTTTTATTAGTCGCTGTTAGTCCCTGTTTTTCAATCGAGGGTCTTTATGTAGGTGTGCAAGGCGGACAAGTCCAGCTTCTAGGCACCACGAAAGACTTTCACGATAATGCCATTGGTTTTGGCGTTGATATTGGCATCAGAACCCAATCTTATCTCGACGTCACGTTCCAATCCCAAATGAGCTCCCACACGGGCTATACAACCATAGCAAAAACAGTCAAAGGCACCGATTTGAAAATCTACAGTCAAACACTTGGAGCTAATGTTCATTTCGGAAATTCCGATTTTGATTTTACTCTGGGCGGTGGTCCTGGGGCTTACATTATCAACGCGGTGAATTCGAACACTTACTTTGGACTCCATTTGGCTGGAGGTGCCGATGTAGTGGTTTCAGATCAAATTCGTTTAGGCCTGCAAGGCCGTTATCACTTCTTGTTTAAACAGGAACTGAAAGACGATTACTGGACTATCATGGCACGCATTGGATACCAGTTTGAAGTCGAATGAAGATCTTTCTAAATCATCTTTAAAAAAGGAGAAAATATGAAACTGTTTCTTTGGTTGTTACCCCTTGCTTTACTCACGCAGTGTAGTTCCAAAAAGGATGTGACCGTGAGCTTGGAAGAAGCTCCGAAAATGGACCAAAAACTCAATTCCACAACGGGTTCTCGTGGTGAAAAAGTGGGAGTCAAGGACGACACCGTTAAAATCCAGAAAACAGTTTATCTTGAAGAAGATTTAGCTAAATCCCAAAGAGAAATCGAAGATTTAGAAAACGCCATTTATGGCCAATCGAAAAAACACCCCGGAGGAATGTACTTGGGTTTGAAATCCTGCCGAAATCGATTGGCAGACCCTAGATTAGGTGGAAATGGGGTCTCTGAACCCATGGAAAAATGGGAAAAAATTTCAGCCAAAGATCCTGATTTCAATTATCACGTCGATCGCGATAAAAACGTAGTTGCTGTTTCTGAGGAAGACCTCGCTTCCAGAATTTCAAACTTACGAAAACTGAAAAACATCTTAAATGATACTTACGATGCTTTTCAAACTAAGTTAGATAATTGCCAACAGAACTTGGAAACAGCCATGATTAAAAATGGCATGAATCCAAATGATATGAAAGCTCAGGGAGAGTGGGTGGACGGCCCCAACGGCTATAAAGTATGGAAGATGAAAAAACCGACGACTAATGATCCTGAAGAAATGATGAAGAGAAAATCTCAACGTGAAAAGTCTTCGGAAGAGTAATTGGATCAAAGTCTCACTTCTCACAGCGGCTACTTCGGTAGCCGCTGTTTTTATTTCGCTTCTTGTTTTTAAAATAGATTTCCTTTATTTACTCCTCAGCAAAAAAATCAATCAGTTAGAACTCTCAGGGCAAACCTTAAAATTAAGCCGCATTTCAAAAAACGAAATCGGATTAGACTTTTTTTCAGAAACTTCCAATCAAATCGTATCCAGTCGATGGAGGCCAGACTTCTCATTTTTTCCCATGCAGGCGGACCTCACCGGTCACTTAAATATTGAGTCTCATGAAGTCACGGTGAAGATTCGAGTGCCCCTCTCGATCTCTAGAAACCCGCTTGATGAGATCCAGCTGGAGCTTTTTGGAGCCATCCGAGATCTCAACTATCGAGCCGAGGGAGTAATGCATCAAGTTTCGGACCGCTGGGAAGGCAATGCACAAACTCAGTGGATTCACCCTTCCTGGGGTACATTTGAGCCCCACGTTCATTTCATCTGGAATAAAAGCGCTCAGGTCCTCGTCACGCTCAAACCCGAAGGAATTCAGAGAAGCTTTATTCAAGCAGATAAAGAAATCAGATTGAAATTCAGTGTGGACCAAGGATTCATCTTGGGCGATCTGGCCGCAGACCAATTGAGTTTTTTATTTTCTGATAAAAAGGCTTCCATTCAAGGGTTTTCGATACAATTTGATGACCGCTCTGAGCGAGGGACTTTCCAACTCAAAGGTGAAATTGCTTCCATCTCAGCCGAGCCTTTTATTTCCGACAGTTTGAAAGATATTTTTTTGAAAGCCTCCTGGAATGGAAAAACAGGTTTGAACCATAAGAAACAACCTTTTTTTGCTCTTCAAGGCCAGATTAAGGACTCCCTCAATTCAATCGCTATTCCATTTAAAGTGAACGGAACTCCGAACCACTCGCGCCTTCAAGCAAAGCTCAACATCGATCTATTTGAGGGTTCCGCTGTTGATTTGGCTATGCGAAACTTTCTACCAAATACCAAATTATTGAGCGGAAAGCTTCGTGGGCAATTGAGCAATGAAGTTCTCCAAATGGATTTGGAACCTGCAACCCTCCTTTTTGGAAACACCTTGATCCGTAGTCTCCAAGGCTCCGTTCAGGGCAATATCCCGCGGCGTGAATTGAGTTTTAAGAAGACCACATTGGAGATTACTGATGGCAATGCCTCCATTTCGCCCTTCATATTCTCGATGAAAAATCCAGAAACCCCTGTTAGCTTTCGAGCAGACGACCTTGAACTCGATAAGATCTTGAGCAGCTACCCAAAAAGTCGGTTAAGCGGTTCCGGCCGTTTCCGTGGGACTGGAGCATTCATTTTGCGCCCTCCCCAAATATTCCTTTCGAATTTAAAGCTGGAAAATTCGACACCGGGTACCATTAGCTATCCAGACCCGAACCAACCCTATTTCGAGAAAAAAATCATTTATCTCAACGAGTTCCAAGACCTTCTTGCACAGGGTCAACAGGCGCTCGTATTTAAAGCCCTCGAGAATTTTCACTACACCCATATCCGACTTGAGGCTAACCGAGAAAGCTCAGAACAAATGAAAGTTCTACTCAACTTAAAGGGTAAAAACCCCGATTTAGCAAAAGGGCAACCCTTTGATATTACTTTTCCTATTGAAGGGGAAATTGCCTCCCTGATTCAGGGAAGCCTGCTACAGCAACCTGTAGCAGATGAATTGAATAAACGTCATTTGAGAACGGAGTAATTTCACATGAATGTTAGTCTAATCGCAGGACTGGCTTTATTAGCCGTAACTGCATGCACCCACAAAGTTCAAATTGAACCATCGGACAAACCCTTTGTAGTGAATATGAACTTGAAAATTGATCACGAAATTAAAATGAAAATTGAAGAAGATAATCAGGACCTTCTCAATTTAGAAAAAACTGTTCGTCCCAAAAAGAAAGGATAAGCGATGAAACAATTACTGAGCATTTTATGGATTGCGCTCCACACAACAGCTCTATTCGCAGATATCAACTCCATGAGGGCACGACTGCCCAAAGTAGTTGAGCTTAAGGACAAGGGCCTCATAGGTGAGCAAGCAGATGGGTATTTAGGCGTTGTAGAAGATAAAGAAGGGGCTTCAGCAGTGGTTGCGGAGGAGAATGCAGATAGAAAAGGCGTTTATTCCGACCGGGCGAAAGCTCAAGGTCAAAGTGTTGAAGTGTTTGGAGCTGTGATTGGGGGCGCTAAAACCCGTGATGAACAGCCCGGGCGCTTCATCAAAAATTCCGCTGGCAAATGGATGAAAAAATAGTTTAAGGAACTTAAGGAGAACTCTCATGAAAAGATCACATTTCTTAAAACTCATACTCGGAGTACCTGCCCTCATGCTGTTGGTTTCTTGTGGCAGCAAACAGTTTACCCAAGGAAAGTATGATGACATCAATGAAGAGCGCTTGCTGGATGACCAATTCAATGAAAGTGACATGCGACGAATAGCCGACACAATGGTGGAGTCTCTGTCTCAAAGCCGAGTGATCAGCAGCGTACGTCAACCTCCCGTAGTACTAGTGACTTTGGTTAAAAACAAAACCGCTGAGCACATTGATATGAAATCCATGACGGATAAAATCCGAACGGCGCTTATTAAAAGTAACAAGTTCCGATTCACAGAAAAAGAAGTGAGAGAGGAACTCGCGGGCGAAGTGGAATATCAAGAAGAAAGTGGTTATGTGGACGCGACTACTGCCAGAAAAAAGGGAAAACAAATTGGGGCAGATTATTTTCTCACTGGGGAAATCACAACTCGGATTCAAGAAGTCGGAAAGAAAAAATACATCTACTACAAAGCGAATTTCAATCTCGTGAACATCGATACGGGCATCATTGATTGGTCTGATGAGAAAGAACTCAGAAAGTTCTACCAAAAACGCTCTGTAGGAATGTAATTTCATGCAGCTGTTTGCTTTTGCTCTACTGGCTTTCATCTTCACGGGCTGTGCCTCTTATACGGAGAAGGCCCGAGATATGGTGGTCGCTTTCGAAGCGCAGAATTATGACGCTGCTGCAGAGAAAGTGAAGGCATTAGCTGCCAAAAAAGACCAAGATGAAGCCTTGCACCTGGTTGAACTCGGCACTATTTACCACGTAGCTGGACGTTACAAAGAAGCCATTGAAACGTTTCAACAAGCTGAGAAACTGGCAGGCTGGAGCGATTACACGAGCATCTCCCAAGAAGCAGGGAGTGTGCTGGTGAATGAATCCGTGAAGACTCACAAGCTCGATAATTATGAGCGAGTCCTCATTAGCATGTACCTTGCTATCGACTATACCCTGCTCGGCCAATGGGAAAGCGCACTGGTGGAAGCCAGACGCGTGAATCATCAACTCGGTCAGATGATTCGCGAAGGGCATCCCACCTATTTACAGAACGGATTCGCAAAGTACTTAGCCGGTATGCTCTTTGAGCGCAATGGGGAATGGAATGATGCGTGGGTGGACTACAAGCAACTGCACCAATGGGACCCGACTTTTCCACTCAACCCAGTGGGTCTTCTTCGAATGAGCAATAAACTCAAAAGCGAAGAGGATGTCAGACGCTACAAAAAGTTATTTCCGAATGCGCCGAAATTCCAATTAAGCCCCCAGGAAGGGGAAGTGGTACTTTTGGCCGAAGTCGGAAAAGCACCTCAAAAATTTCCGGATCCTGAATTTCAAGCGGTGCCTAAGTTCGCACCCAGATACTCCCGTACTCGGAGACTCAGAATCCGGTCAAAACAAACCAATACTTTCGAGGAAAGCTACCAGCTTTTTGATATCGAGCGTGCGGCCATTATCGATTTAGAAGAAAAACGTGCAGGGATGATTGCGAAACGCCTTGCAAGTATCGCTGTAAAAAAGGTTGCCGTAGATGCCGCAGCCCAAAAAGCGCAAAATAAAAACGTAGAGGCTATTGGAGACATGTTGATTCTCCTCTCTGAGCGTCCGGATCTCAGAAGTTGGCTCCTTTTGCCAGGAAGTCTACAAGTAGCTCGAATCACGCTCCCAGTAGGAAAGCACGATCTCGTTGTTGATGAGCTGGATGCCAACGGGAACTGGATTGAAACCCGAGATTTAAGTTCTATAGAGGTTCGGCCGCAAGCCATGAACTTCCTGAACTATAGAACTCGTCATTAAGCCCCCGATTGACCTCCCTAGTGAGTCCTAGCGCAGTAATTCTCAACGAGACGCATCAGTTGGTAAGCAGCGCCGCCCTCGCGAATCGCTTTGGGGGTTCCACATCCTCCTGTGGAATATAGAACCACTTTAGTTGAGGCATTCCTCGAAAAGCCAAACACTTCCGTGGTGGGCCCATCACAGAGCAAATTTTCTTCATAACGCAGCTTATCACTTGCTGCACGAGTCACTAATACTTCTAGAGATTTTGCACCTTTGAGGTTCCGTACTTCTGTCACCGTTGATTCCGACATCCGGTATTCGATTTCGACTCGATCCGCATAAAGACTGCACTTCTCACTAAAACTGAAATCCGGAAGTACATAACCCGGACTGTTGCTTTTGACTAAAATGGGCAATCGATTTCCCGCCCCCCAAACAACTCCACTGGTGATGATTACCCACGCTGTCACCCATTGACCTATTTTCAATAACATCGCTCCACCTCACTTTTAGTAATGTTATAATCTGGTCCATGAAAAAGCCACTCCTCTGCCCTCCGGAACTCTTAACACAAAATCTCACTGGCAAAACTTACATTGTCACCGGAGGAAACTCTGGAATCGGTCTTGTGACTGTGGAGCAATTAGCCCAACAAGGTGCTACAGTGGTGCTTGCCTGCCGTCGTCCTTCAGAGGGGGAACGAGCCTCACTTGAAATTCGAGCTAAAAACCCCAAAGCTCAAGTCCAAGTAGCTCTGCTCGATTTGGCTGATCTGCAATCGGTGAGACGTTTTGTCGAGCACTTTTTGAGTACTCACTCATTGCTTCATGGACTCGTCAACAACGCTGGGGTTATGAATACTCCTTTTGGAAGAACTCGGGACGGATTCGAAACTCAAATTGGGACCAATCATCTGGGACACTATTTGTTGACAGAGCTTCTCATCCCGATTCTGGAAAAAAGTGCCCCTGCTCGGATTGTGAACCTTTCGAGTTGTTTTCATGATCGCGCTATGGGCCGTGAAGGCCGAATTGATTTTGAAGATCTCCATTTCGAAAAAAGGAAATATGATGGCTGGACAGCTTACGCCCAATCCAAGCTTGCCAATTTACTGCATGCCAAACACCTGGCAAAGCAGTTGGCCCATCGGGGAATCACCGCCGTCAGTGTTCATCCGGGGTGGGTTCGCACACAGTTGATTCGTTCCTCGATGCCGGTATGGATACAAAACATTCTGCTTCGACCCCTATTTCGATTAGGAGGGATGTTAGAGCCCTGGGAAGGCGCTCAAACAACGTTATATACTCTGCTGGCGCCAGAAGTCGCCTCTCACTCAGGGGCTTATTTCAGCCAAATCGGAATTTATCGCTCTCGAGAAGCCGCACAAGGAGGATGGCCACTCCAGTCACCTAACCCCAACGCTCATGATAAAGCCTGTGCAGAACGTCTCAATGAAGTCAGCCGTCAGCTCGTTCACTGATAATAGGCGACTGAACAGATATCCAAATTATTGCTCAACGATCCTAGTTTTAATCCCCTGATTGGCTGATCCAGTAAATTTTCTCAGTCACCTCAACTCCAGCTTCAGTGAATCGCAGATTGTCCATTGGGGTAACACGCTCACTCCATTTATTGATCTTGAATTGCGAGAAAGCATTTCGAATTTCAGTCTCAGAAACTGAAAAGGGAGGCCCCTCTAGGCGACTTTGATCATACTCAATCGTGATTAAACACAGCCGTGCCCCCATTTCTAAAAAGCTCTGAATTTTCTTAAAATAGTTGGACCGGAGTGATTCTGGCAGAGCGATCGTAGCAGCTCGATCATAAATCAAGTCAAACTTTTGAGTCTCAGGAAAGCAAAAAAAATCACCACACCAGAGACAAATAGAATCACTAGAGTAGACTGAGTAGCCCCCCTGCTCTTCCTTCTGAACCTTGAGTTGGTTTTCTGAAAAAAAATCCTCGCAAGCAGCTGACGCAAGTTCAACGCCCGTAACCTGGAGTCCCTGTTGTGAAAACCAAATCATATCTAAAGATTTTCCACACAAAGGAACCAGAACATTTTGCCCTGACCTTAATTGGAGTTGCTTTTGAACTGCAAGCAAGCTGGGATTCACCACCGCTTTATGAAATCCAATTTCTCGATTTTTCCATCGCTCCAACCAAAACTGTGCATCCACTTTATTCTCCTGTTTAATTTGCCAGCGAAAACTCTTTTAAAATCTCATAACGTTTTTTCGTGGGTGTCAAACAACTTTCAAAAAGAGCAAAACTCGAAACTTGCAGGTTAATGGAACTTTGATCTTTGAGTTCGTCTGGAATGTTGAATCTTTTTCCTCGAAATAAGGTGATGTGAGGAATAAATAAGCGTTCTTCCAGATGGTAGCCCAAAGCTTTCACAGGGGCCGATAATTCATAATGCAGTTGATTCATGGGAGAATCTCCACTGCAACCTCCCAAAGTGAGAACACGAGCCTGAAAACTGTTCGGAAACGGAAGGCACCGGTTGAACTGAAATGAAAACGGAGAAGCCGGCCGGACAGTGCCTAACTCTTTTTCCAAATTGGGAATCTGAACTTCAGGTACTGTTCCTAGAAAGTGCAGCGTGACATGAAAATCTGCTTTCAGCACTCGGGATTCCGGGGGTAACTGGAACTTTCTCTGCCATTCCTTTTGGAGAGCCAAGATTTCATTGCTCATGGGTCCTGAGACCGGAATTCCAATAAAGAGGCGACGGTAGCTCATGCTGACACTCAATGAAAAATAAGAAACCAAACACTTTGACTTTATTTCTCCTCGTTAGATACTTCTTAAATATACCATTATTGCAGAGAGGTTTTCTATGGCTTTCAAATCATTCATCGTCGGTCTTCTAGCTTGTTCCGTTCTGATGGCGGCACCAGCCCCTATCCAAGTGAGAGGGCCCATCACAAAAGATCTCGAAGCTGCAGTGAACACCCAAATCCGACATGAAATGGAAGCTGCTTATTTCTATTTGGGAATGGCCAATATTTTTGAAGAGCAAGCTCTATTTGGCTTCGCGCACTGGTACACCATTCAATTTTATGAAGAAATCACCCATGCTCGACTCATGATGAAATTTTTGACCGACAAGGGAAATGAAGTCCGACTGGAAGCTTTACAGCCAGCAACCTTCAAGAAGCACCTCACAGCTATGGAGAGCTCTGAACTCGGATTGAAAGCAGAGGAAGAGCAAACAGGCAGAGTCCATGCTCTTTATGAACGGGCAAGAGCTTCTAAAGCTTATGATCTGGAAAACACGATGGCGTTTTTCGTTAAGGAACAAATTGAAGAGGAATCCAATTTTACAGACCTACAACAAAAGCTGAAAATCATCGGAAGCTCTCCCGAGGGACTTCTGGCTCTAGATCGCGAGCTCTTGGCCCGACCGGTTCCAGTGGTGCAACCACTTCCGGTGATCGGTCCGTAGACTGTTCGTCTGAAGTGAATACAAGAATACAGCTCCCAGTATACTCTCAGCACACACCGAAAGTTTGAAGCCTTTTCAACTGTTGTCTGTCTTTTTAAAAATCGGTACAGCGATTGCTCCTTGTATTCTCAACTAGTTTTTTGAGGGTACTTCTATGAAGCTGCATCGCTTAGTTGCCCTAAGCTGGCTCGTAATCGAGGTTGTTGATCCCAGTGAAGGATTGGGCAAGCATATTACGCAACCAAATAATTCCCCCGCTCAAGAAGAACGCGCTGAGGAACTCCCACCCCAGGACCAAGAACAGTTAGATCTTTATGGTCAAGTGGTTCAAGAGCCCCAAGACCCCGCCCAGCTGAAGGAGCTACTAGATGCAGAGCCCACAGATAAACTGTTAGAGCTTCAAGAAACATTAGAAGATCAACAAGAGAAAAAGGGAGAACTCACCGAACCTCAGGCCCAAGCACTCGCCCATGTCACTGAAACACTCAACCAGCGGGAGTTAGAAAAAGTGGCTGGGCGTTCCGGCATTGAAGGGAATAAGAAAATTCCTATTTATAAAACGGAAAATGGAATCATTCGCGCCAGCTTTGAAAATGGCAAGCCCACACAAAATGCATTTACTGGAAAACTTGATGGAAACTCTTACAAATCTGAAAAGCTCCCCTCGGGTTTAGTCATGTCTCAGGATGGTCGCATTTTTAAGGGAGCGGCAGAAGCGCCGCCGCTCAGCCGTGGAGTCTCCTCGCCTTCACAACCCTTATCCAAGCCACAACAGCCGGATCCAGAACTTGCACCAGCAGCTCCGGCAGTGTCGGCAGCTCCCCCGGTTGCTAAAGAACCTTATGCGGGTCCCTCTGAAGATGCCTTTCAAAAACTGGTTGATACCAGAAGTGTGGATGGCCACTTCGTTCTGAGTGCCTCCGCTGAACAACTCAAAAATCCTGAATTGCTGAACAAACTGAAAGAAACGGGCCTGGGATGGCTTGCTGAACCTGGGAACGTTCTGCGCCTACCTGCCAATGAGGCTACCAAAAATATGATGACTCAATCGGGTCTGGAGCCTTTTGCTTCGGATCTCATCCAAAGCCGTGAATCAGGTCAGGCGCTGCTCCAGAAACAGTTGGGAATGTATCCAGAATCCACTCAAGACATGCTCAAAAATCAATACTTCACCTTTAAGCCCTCGGATCGCAATTACACGATGAAATATGAGAACTCTGAAGGCCAAGATAAAACCCTACCGGGTCAAGCCCATCCGGGGTTTAAGCCTGCCAGCACACTTGGAAGTGGGGATCTCTGGCATGTGATCACTGCGAATGGAGTTTCTGGTCTCAAGGACCTGGCCAGCAGCAATCAATCAACAGTTGATATCTGGAACCCCGGGGAATTTGCTAGTTTATCTAAAAGACAAAGTGAGGATTTGTTGCGAGTCTCAGGAGCGGCTCATTTCAGTACTTCCCCGCGAGAACTGCCATTGGCCGTTTTTGACCGGGCCGTTAAAATCAATCTAGCTGAATCTCCCTTAAAACCATTTTTTTCATTTCTTAGCTCTAAATAACACAACTTGATACTTCTCAATCTGATAATTTCTGGAGCATACTCCGCCTAACAATACTTCGACCGCACTTCCCTCATAATGCTTCAGCACTTCCGATCGATTTCGCTCGCACTCATTCCAAGACGAAAAAGTATCCACGGCCCAGGACCAAGAAAACCGAGGTTTATTGAGAAACCCTAAATGCAAATCAAAATATCCCAGGTTCCTATCTCCACAATAAATCCCAAAAATTTGGTCTCCGTAATCCGCCATGAAGGCTCTCACTTCACGGGCTTGCTGGAAGCAGATATCCGGTTGAGTCACTTGAGAGACCCGCTCCATGTGAAACTCTACCCGTTTAGGAGCAAAGTAATGAATACTGGCTCCATTCGTTCCCATCACCGAGTTGTTATGAAAAATCATATCCGCAAGAATAGCCCCTTGATTTTTCAAGGCCTGATTCATTTGTGCTTTCAGAACTTCTTCAGTCACTTCCAAGGGCTTCGAAAAAAACATATAGCCCCCCAGCTCGGGGATCTGTTCGGACCGTCCTTTTGCAATGAGAATCACTTCCCAGTTTTTTCCAACAGAGAGTTCCATGCTTCGGCAGTAAGAAAATGCAGGTTTCAAGTGGGTGACTTGCTCAAAAAGAGCCGCCTGTTCAGGAAGCTTCTTAAGACATTCGCTTTGTTCACGATACCGACCTGGAGAATGCGTTACCACAAAGGAGTAGTCTGTAGATACGAACTCGAGTGCTTCAGGCGCTTCGTATTCAATATTGAAATCATAACCTATTTGTTTTTCAGAAAGACATTCTACGTGAAGAACTTTGGCTTGCATTCCGGCTTCAAAGAGCGCGGCAACGGCTTCCGTTTGAGCATGGCAGTTTCTCTCTAGCTTTGGATAGCCTCGCAATTGAAATTTGAACACTCCCGCAAAAGCCCAAGAACTGAGAGTGATCGCAAACAGAACGCTGAAATGGATGTTTTTCTTCATGGGGTAAGAAATAGCACCCCACGCCTAAACCCGCCAAGGCCAAATTATTTAATAATTAGGGTAGCCGTACTCTCGGTTTAAAGTCGGATACTTGCCCGGGGTTAAAAGCCCCCGTTGGGACAGGGCCGGCAAGAGCTCTCGTGGACGGGTTTCCGGCACTCGCTCTTGACCACGGGAGATCCCTCGGTAATCGGTGACCTCGTCGAAAATATCCACGGCGTCAGACAGGCAGTTGCGATCTTGCGTGTCATAGAACACCGTTTTGCCTTGGCGATAAGCTTGCCAATCTCTATCGGCACGAGTGATCGCCGAGAGTAAGTAATTCTGCCGCACTTGATCCACTTGCTCTTTGGGAACTTGCGTTTGAATGGGGTACTGGGCAATTTGATGCTTCAGTTTCTTAACGGAGACATCAATCACTTCTTCCAATGATACAGCTCGCTTCGCAAGCCCATAATGTTCATTGTTTCCTTTTAATGGACCGAAGGATTCCCCTTTAGGTCGAACAGCTTCTGAGGAGATCACGACATTTGAAAGTTCAAAAGCAGGAGAACCGTCATCGAGTTTTTGAGGAATGTATGTGGCTTCTTTCCCCTTCTTCAATTTAAACCGCACTTGGGCGTGTGCTGCAAACCAGCGGCGCTTGTTGATGAAATCCAAAATAGGAATATTCGGGTCGAAACGCTCAATTTGGAAAAGCACATCATCCACGGCCAATGCGGGAACTCGAACTACATAGAATTTGCCCCGATGCCACACATTTCCAATCCAAATTTCACCGGGTTCGGGTGGAGGCAATTCGGCTTTTGCGGCGTACTGTTGAGCTTCTTCTTGAGTTAAAAGATGAGCCGGTCGGTAATCAAATAAATTCATACACTGCCCCGCCCTGGGGCCTCGGGCATAGCGCACGTTCAGTGAAAAAGGATCGTTGACGTCATATCCGGGACAGGGTTTGGGTCCTTGAGGGCGAGACTGACGAAGAGCTCCACTCCCCGCATGTTCTGCCAAACCGATCAGAGAAAAAGTGAAAATGAGAAACCACTTCGTAAACAATTGCATGTCACAACCTCAGCTTCAAACGGACCTTGGCCCTCGAGTGCTTCCAGGGCACGAGTCCCAATTGCACAAAGAGTGCCTTGCATTTTGAGAATTAAAAGAGCCTTTCTGAATTGTGAAAATGACAACTCGGTAACAACACCTGTCTAGGATTTAGACAGCCCTCCGACAGATTTTATGCAGGGTTCAGCTTCAGAATGAAGGCCCTTAAATTGCACACTTTCAGTCTACATATTTCGTTGGGGAGGACTCTGTGAGCAGGCTGAATATCAGAGCGTGGTTCATTTTACTCATCTTGGTTCAAATATCTTTTAAAGCCACTGGAGAACCCAGTCATGAATCTTCTGTGCGCGCTCCAGAGCCCCTTCAAGAAACTAGTCCAAGCCAAAAGAATCCCCATGAAGAGTGTTGCTATGGCCGCAATGGTAAACTTTCCCAACTAGAATCATTGGCCGAACAACCAGGGTTTGAAAGGGAACGGGATCAGATTAAAGCTTTCGTAGATCAGGCAAGAAAAGGGGGCCTTTCACCGGAAGATAGCACTTCGTTTCATAACTTTGATCTGAATAATTATATTTCAGCAGTCACCACCACGGCTGGACCCGTTACTTCAGGTCCTGCAATAGCTCCAGGGGCTAACTCCCTACCCAGTTTTCGAAGGCCAGGGAGTTCTCCAGTTTCTCTGAGTCCTTCACCTCCTGCGGTTCTTATTACATCCGGGACTGATAAGGGGCCTTCTCAAAAGCCTCACGAGGCAGCAGTAGGAGCCGCCGCAGCAATAGCAGCGGCAACGGGGCCAGGACTCACAACAGTAATTCCGATAGCTACTATTCCTTTGCCTACTGGAACTCAGCCACTCACTGCTCCAAACAGCACTCCACAGCCCGGCTTGCCCAAAGAAGCTTCAGCACCGAGCAGTACTCCGCCAAAGGTAAAAGGGGGCAGTCCTCAGCCAGAAAGTACACCTTCACGACTGGTGGGTGAATCAACTCTCCCGACTGCTCAAACCCCTGCAGTAGCTCCAACGCCGAGCCCGGCCACACCCTCTGCAGTGAGCCTGTCACCACTCACAGCAGCAGTGCCCACAACTCCTGAGCCCAAGAATGCCTTTGTTCCACAAACTCCTGTAGTCGCTCCCAATTCTGAGCCCAAGCTCCCCTTGAGTTCGCCAACACCAGTTGCCGTTACTCCAAAAGCTGAGGATCGTCCAAAACCACCTGCATCGAATCCTGAAAACGCTCTGCCTTCGTTCACTTCCAATCCAATATCCAAAGGCACGACGCCTCCTGATTTTTCTTTCGCTCTTACACAGACTTTTAATTTTAATCGACCGACTCCTGGTCCAGAAAACAAAAAGGAGTTGAGTCCGATAGGTCCGTTACCACTGCCCGATTTTTATGCAACAGCAGTTCCCGTAGCACCGATCAAACCAGAAGCACCTCGCCTGCTTGTTGAGAAACCAACACCAGGTCCCTCTGCTGAATCGATCAAAAAACCTGAATTAGTCGCTGCTCCAATCCCAGTCCCGGGAATAAAGATCGAAAAGTTAGCGGCTCCAGAAATAGCAAAAGCTGCTCCTGCGCTGGAACCTTTAGCGTTGCAAAAAAACAGCATAACTCCGAACATCATTCCAGCAGTTGCTCAGCAGGCTACTAACATCGTAAGTCCTCTAGCTGGGCAATCGGGGATAGCGCAATCAGCGATGATTCCCACAGTAGTGCTGCCGGTTTTGCCGGAAAAGAATAAAGAAATTCAGATGAGTGTTCCAGCAGAGCGCTCAATTTTAACTCTTCCAGTGCTGCAATCCACTCCAGCCAAACTGCCGGGGGCCAGTAGTCCGGTGATAACCGCCAATTCATCGCCCACTAACACATACGAAGAATCCACGAAACAAGAGGCTCGCACGGCGCTTTCCAATTACTCAGGACTCTTTGATAAAATCAGATCGATTCTGGTTGCTAAAAAGTCTGTAAATTCATTGGAAACCTCATCACTGCAAGAGGTTCCTCAAGGAGAAACAACTCGACAACTGAGCAGCGTTGAGTTTTCACCAACGCACTTTCAGGAACCCACCCTCTGGAAAGTGGTCTTTCTTGAAAAGTCTGGAAAACAACTTTCCCTGGTGAATGTGATGATTGCTTTTGGCTCCACTTTATTATTGATTTGGATATTACTGATGCGTTTGAGACGCGAATCGAAAGCCGCTGGAGCTGCTCAATCAGCGCTTTCTAAGAGGAGAGACTCCGCTGCCAATCGCCCTGATTTCAATGCGCCTTGAATTGAAGGAGAAGTGTATCTATCTCCACAATAAATCACGCCATCTGCTTTAAGAAAGCCCTCGGGACTAGATTCAGGAACTATCGGCAGAGCTTGCACCACTTCAGTCACAGTGACTAGTTCCAGATTCAAAGCCCTGCCCGCAACTTTCTCAACATCGTTCATTACTGCTTCAACCGATGCCTGTTTTTTACCCACGACCGAAACGCTCAGTAATGGCTTTCCTGAAGCACTGTAACTCGGAGCTACTGAGGAAATGAGAGCCATGTGGGATATGGTGAATCCCAGGGTTTGGGGAATTAAAATCAACCAACGATCCCAAGAAAGCTCTTGAAGCTCTGGACTGGTAAAATAGTAAGTGGTCACTGACCGAAATGGAGGCTCAGATGAAGTGCCATGAGGAGGCTTAGACCCTGCACAGATGACCTGACTGGCTTCCACGATTTCTCCCGAAGCAAGCCACACTTTGTCTGCGCTCCATTTTGCTACTGAAGTATTGAGCCGAAGCGTGCCTGCCGGCAATTGCTCGGCTATCAGTTGCGGGAGAGCCGCCATTCCCTGCTCAGGCAAACACACTTTTCCCCAACCAAAACAACGGACAAGAAATTTGAAAAAGTTGGCACCCAGGGAAAGCTCATTGTCCAAATAAACCCCTGCTAAAAAAGGTCGCCAAAAAAACTCAATAAAATGTTCACTGAAACCGTAGTTCTTCAAAGCTTGCAGAGTGGTGCATTTTCCCACGGGGGTATCACTCGTTTTTAACTGTGATTGCAACATCAATCCCACTACAAGTGCTTTATCTTTAAAGTTAGCCGCTGAACAACTCAACGTATTGAGCAGCTCCCCGGGATGCCGAAAGGGATTCGCCAAGACTTGGAGCGTATCTCCCGTGTAAATGAGAGCCCCGGAATGAAAACACTGCAAGTGAAGCTGGGCGCGATCTACAACCGAATCCAACTCAGGATAGGAATCGAGCAATACTTGAAATCCCTCATCTACTAGAAATCCATTGGGCGTTCGTTGAGTAGCTACGCGTCCCCCCACCGAAGCTTTTGCTTCAAGCAAAAGCACGGGAATACCTGCCCTTGAGGCATGGAGCGCACAGCTGAGCCCCGATAATCCCGCGCCGATCACTACTACTGGCTTCATTTCTTTCTCCTTAAAACTTTTCGCCGGCCTCATTCTACGTTAGTGTAAGGGTGCGATGAAACTTTTTTTCCAAGCAGAAGTTGCGGCCAACTTAAAAACGGTTCAACAGCAATTCAATCAAGATCTTTTTCTTAAACTGAAGCCTCCCTTCATGACTCTGAACTTGAAACGCTTTGATGGGTGTGAAAAGGGGCATGAAGTCCACTTAGAGTTGGGAGTTCCCGGCTTTTTACAGAGCTGGGTCAGCACGATTACCGAAGCGCACCAAGAACCGGGGCGTTGGGTCTTTGTGGATGAGGGCACCCAGCTCCCCTTTCCTTTGAAACACTGGCGGCATGAACACCAAGTGATTGAGCTGTCTCCTCAACATTCCCGCATTGTAGATTCGATTGAGTTTGATTGCGGGAATCCAGCCCTCAATGCGTTGATGTTCGGACCCCTTTGGCTCAGTTTTTCTGTTCGTCCTGCCATCTATAGAAAGACTTTCGGTTCCGTCAATAAGTAGCTGTTTTTATTGTTGTTTTACACCAACCCTCCGGCACTTATTAAAAACGCATTCCTCGTTTACAACTTCAGATCAGTCACGATACAAGCTTGGAAACTTTGAGCTCGAGTCAGTTTTTTAAGGAGTGGTCATGGCCCTTGGTTTAGTTGCCCTCACATTACTTTCCGTAGTCGTCTTATACTTCCGTTATAACCCTCTCGATCACAGCCGGAAATTCATGTTCCGTCGATTTGTGAACTGGTTTCCTATGGGCATGAGTTATGCGTTTCTCTATATGGCCCGCTACAACTTGAACGTAACAAAGAACGCGCTCGGTCCGCTCATGAACAAAGAAAGCTTTGGTCTTATCTTCGGAGCGGGCACGATCATTTACGGCCTTTCTTTTCTTCTGAACGGCCCACTCGTCGATAAGTTTGGCGGCAAACGCGGTATTATCATTGCGACTCTGGGCTCCTCCATTGCGAATATCGCCATGGGCGCATTGACCTACCTCTTGCTCAACCAACGGTGGCCCTTTGATATCACGCTCAGCTTTGCAGCGCTGTATTCCTTAAACATGTTTTTTCAGAGTTATGGCGCAGTATCTATCATCAAGGTTAAAGCTTATTGGTTCCATGTGAGAGAGCGGGGAATTTTCGGAGCTATTTTTGGCACCCTCATTTCTTTCGGGGTTTACTTTGCGTTTGATTGGGGAACCGCGATCGCCGAAGCTTCGCAAAAGCAGATCGCTGAACCCACTCGGTTTCAGTTGTACTTCCGACAAATTTTTGCAGTAGATACCAAACCCACCGATGCGACTTGGCTCGTTTTCTTCATTCCAGCGGCCATTCTTCTCGTTTGGACACTCTTAGATGCCTGGCTCATCAAGGACACTCCTGCAAAAGCAAAGTTTGAAGATTTTGACACCCATGATGCTTCCTCGGGCGAAATGCATGTGGAATATTCAATGGTAGATACGCTGAAACTTGTTTTCAAAAATCCAGTACTGATGCTCATTGCTGTGGTGGAGTTCACAACGGGTGTGATTCGTAACGGCGTCATGCAGTGGTATTTTATTTTTGCTAAAGAAGTAGCGCAGCCCGGGGCTGAATTCTTTCTCAAGCATTGGGGTCTTTTGCTCTGTGTTTCTGGCATTATTGGGGGCTTTGCAATTGGCTACGCCTCGGATCATATTTTCCACTCAAGAAGAAGCCCACCAGTAGCTTTTGCTGGGGGCGGTATTCTGATCCTGTGTGTGATTTTATTTTTTACTTTGGAAAGCTCGCCCAGAGTCGTTGGGGTTTGCGCTGTGCTCATCTGCTTGCTCTCTATTTCCATTCACTCCTTAATGTCTGGAACCGCAGCAGCCGATTTTGGAGGACGAAAACTCACTGCGACTGCATCAGGCATCACAGATGGTTTTGTTTATCTGGGAACGGGATTGCAATCAGTGTCTTTAGGATATTTAACGGGCCACAGCTGGTTGTTTTGGCCGGCTTTCCTGATCCCATTCGCAGTATTGAGTATTTATATCGCTATCAAAATGTGGGGACACTTACCCGAGGCGACGAAAAAGTACCTAGTGACTGTGGAAAAAGTGAACATTCAAAAAGTCACTGTTGTGGAAATGAAAGACGGGTAAAAGTTATTCCTGAGAGAGGTCTAAGCGGTGTAGTTCCGCACCGAGCTTTCCCTGGGCCATGAGCCCAAACATTTTCCAATCTGCCAGGAATGAATACAGGGGAAATTTAAACGTAGCAGGCCTGTTTCTCTCAAAAAAGAAGTGCCCAACCCACGCACAGCTATACCCTGAAAGCATAGCCGCAAGCACCCACTGAATATTTTGTTGAAGAACGGAGGTGATTAGAGTGCATAGAGCTATTAGCGTGCCAACAAAGTGCAGCTGGCGGCATCGAGCATTCCGATGCTCTCCTAAATAATACGGCCAAAATTCTTCAAAAGAATGGAATGTGGGCTCCGCCATTCGATCAGATTAACGGAAATCTCGCGGATTGAGGACTAGTTTCCTGAATCTGACTGCACTGCCATGATCTTGCAACCGCAGGGGTCCTGGAATGCCCTGTTTTTTCTTGGCGGCGGAACCCGTGCCCCGCTCAAAAAGTCCCCGATCAATAATCACTCGCCCGTTATGAATCACTGTAATTTCACCGGGAGTTACCACTACTTCGTTTGTATCCAAACGAGGAGCTTTGAATTGAATATCGTAAGTCTGCCATTGCTCTGGAGGTAAACTCATATTAACCAACGGGGGAATGAGCTTGTACAGGGCCCCACACATGCCCTCTAAGTAGGATTCGTTGTTCCAACTATCTAGAATTTGAACCTCATAGCGGCCTTGTAAAAAAATACCGCTATTCCCTCTATCTTGTCCGGTTTTCTCGGGTAAAAAAGGCACCCAGAACTCGGCATGCAAATCAAAATCATTGAAGACTGCTTCAGTTTCAATATCACCTGTTCCTGGAACCACTTCAAAGAATCCCGCACCCATTTTCCAACGCACAGGTCCGCCCGACTGTGAACTCTTCCATCCTGACCAATCCTTGCCCTTAAAAAGCTCCAGAGGCTGTTGAGCTGCAACGGCTAACCAACACCTGAAACCAAGAACGATCAGAATTTTGAAACGCAGTTTCATGCGGACCAGTTCTACTGGATTCCTCAAAAAACACAAGGCTAGCGCTATTTTTTCTCATGTTTCCAACCAGTTATGGATTATAATGAAGCATACTTTTTTGGAGGACCTACATGCTAACTTCAATTTTTCGAACTTTCATTCTGGGTGCTACTTTGATCGCTTCTCTTTCAAGTTGGGGAGGAGAGTCTTCCAAAATTTCTCCTTGGCTTGTGACTCATTATGGAAAGCTGAGAGCAGATCAAACGATTCCCACGGTCTTCATTTTTATGGCGGACAAAGCAGATCTCTCCAAAATCGATCTAAAACTTTCTCGTGACCAAAGAGGCAAAGCCGTTTTCAAAGCGCTCACCGAAACTGCAGAACGATCCCAAGCGAGTCTATTAGCTTGGCTTCAGCAGCAAAACATCCCAGCACGATCTTTCTACATTAATAACTCGATCGTGGCAGAAAACATCTCTTGGACTCAATTAGAAATGGTTTCTCAAAGAGCAGATGTCAGAAAGGTTTCAGCAAATCCAGTGATCCGAGCAGCGCTCCCCCAATCCCAGCAGCGAGATGAAAACAATCCTAAAGGACCAGGTGCAAATATTGTTCGCTTTGGAGCCACTCAAGTTTGGGATCAATTCAAAGTGTTTGGCGAAGGCATTGTCGTGGGCGGACAAGATACCGGGGTGCGATGGGATCACGCAGCTCTCAAAGCCCATTACCGAGGCTGGGATGGAAAACAAGCCAATCACCAGTACTCTTGGCATGATGCTGTTAAAAAAAATATCGGTGGGAGTTCTTCCTGTGGTTATAACATTTCTGCTCCTTGTGATGATCATAGCCACGGCACTCACACCATTGGCACGATTGTCGGCGACGATTTTAAAGGCAATCAGATTGGCGTTGCTCCGAAAGCGCGTTGGGTTGCTTGTCGGAATATGGACAGTGGAATAGGAAGCCCAGAGATGTACACAGAGTGCTTCCAATGGTTTCTGGCCCCCTGGCCACAAACTGGAGATCCGATTCGAGATGCTCGCCCCGATCTCGCTCCGCACGTGATCAACAACAGTTGGGGATGTACGCCTTCAGAAGGCTGTGAAGGAGGAGAATTTGAACAGGTCCTCATCGCTCTGAGAACAGCCGGAATTTTTGTGGTGGCCTCTGCAGGCAATGATGGCAGTGCGTGTTCCACCATCAAAACAGGTCCCGCCTTCCATTCAGACCTTTTACTAAGTGTTGGCGCCAATGATCATCGGGATGATTCAATCGCTAGCTTCTCCAGTCGAGGTCCCAGTACTTTAGATAAAAAGGTTGGACCTCACGTCACTGCTCCCGGCGTAAATATTCGCTCCTGTGTGAAAGGGGGCGGATATGCCGAGTTTGGATGGAGTGGAACTTCGATGGCTGGTCCTCACGTCGTAGGTCTCGTTGCTTTACTGTGGTCCGCAGATCCTTCCTTGATTGGAAAGATTGAACTGACTGAAAGTCTTATCAAAGATAAAGCGGAACCTAAAACCAGTCAGCAAAGTTGTGGTGGAGTTCCAGGCTCTGCTTCACCCAACAACACGTTTGGCTATGGCTTAGCGAATGCCTATGAAGTAGTGAAGTCGCGCCTGCGGCCTAATCCGTAATCGGTTCTCCCAACTGCAAAGTCAGCCCTGGAAGTCGGAGCTTCTGGCTCTGAGAATCGAAATTCTGAAATAGGTAGATGGCCCATCCCAAAAGCAGCGCAAGCAAGAAAGCTGCAGTTCCAAAATGAACTTTTGAAATGGGTTTGGTCACGTCTTCTTTTTTCCCTGTGACCATACTCAAAGCAATACCATCTCGATATCGCATTGAATGCAGGATGAGTCCGCAGATATGCAAAATCACCAATACAGCAAAACTAGTGGCAAACCATTCGTGAAACTCCTCCAAGAATTCCTTGCCAGTGCCTAAGATCATCAAGACCCCCGAGAGCACTAAACCCAAACCGCTCCCCATCATAAAAAGCGAAGCCCAACTAGATGCTGGATTATGGCCCGTCCAGTTTTCCTTTTTATTAGAAACAATCCCTGTTAAATAAGAAACCAACTCCCGAGGCCGGAGTGCAAACTGAGAAAACCGTGCGTACTGACTACCCATGACCCCCCAGACTATTCGCCACAGGACCAGTCCCCCCAAAGTAAGCCCCAAGAGCATGTGAAAAGTGAAGACTCTCGATTCGTCATCAATGGTTTTCGCAATCCCAAAGGCCGAGAGGAATAACACAGCAAATAGCCAATGAAACAAACGAGTCGGCAAGTCGTAAACGAGCTCTTTTCTTTTTTTTGATTCAGTTCTGTCCATAATTGTCCCCTGCTGCCCTCAGTATCACCTTTTTTTTCTGGCCAGTCTATTGACCTTTATCACCATTGTTTTACAGTCTTTCGCTAGGAGGATTTAGTCATGAAACATAAAATACTGACGCTTTGTTTTCTCACGTTGAGCCTAGGGGCTTATGCTAAGAAAAATTGTACGGATGAACCCAAAGATAAGTGGATGTCTGAAGCTGACTTTAAAAAGAAGGTTGAGGCTGAGGGCTATACCATCAAAAAATTCAAACAACCCGGAACGTGTTACGAGATTTATGGAATAGATAAAGAGGGAAAAAAAGTTGAAATTTACTTCAATCCAGTTGATGGCAGCATCGTAAAATCTAAATAATTATCGGGCGGGGCTGAGGTGGGGGAGTTTCACACTCACTGACAGCCCCCCCAAAACTGATTCTCCAAGTTCAATGCTCCCCTGCTGGGCCCGAACACAAGCCTGAACAATGGTGAGACCTAACCCATGACTGGTAGGCACCACTGACTCACTCTTTTTTCCTCGAAAGAATGGCTGAAACACAGATTCTCTCTGCGTTTCCGGGATTCCCGGTCCATCATCTTCAATACACACTTCTAACCCCGAGGATTTTACAGCGTAGGATATTTCAACTCGGCTTTTTGAATACTTCAGTGCATTTTCCAAAAGATTATTGAAAACACTGACAAAAAGCTCTTGATTGCCAATAAACTCTCGTTGCTCAGGAATATGAGTCACATTGAGTGTTTTGTTCATGTCCAAATAAACAGCTTTGAGATCCCCGAGCGCGCTCTCAATCGTTTCTTTGACCTCAATGGAAGCGCCGGCATTTTCTTGTCCCAACCGATCGGCTTCTGCTAACGCAAATAACTGGTTCATGATATTTCGGAGTCGAATCGCAGATTGGAGAATCTTGTTTAAATGACTCTGATGCCCATTCTTTTCTGCGTTTCTAAGTGCATTTTCAGTTTGAGAAATAATTACCGACAGAGGAGTTCTCATTTCATGAGAGGCACTCACAGCAAAATGTCGTAATTGAATAAAGCTTTTTTCAAGCCGAACAAACAAAGCATTAAAATTTCTGGCGAGCACTCCATACTCATCCCGATATTTTG